>Ga0214917_10000020_pt1 | contig 170596 bp, 154 predicted proteins | sample LL_1208_BB_MetaG_FD_177983 | JGI IMG/M metagenome (GOLD analysis project Ga0214917, IMG submission 177983) | Freshwater microbial communities from Lake Lanier, Atlanta, Georgia, United States - LL_1208_BB | ecosystem: Environmental > Aquatic > Freshwater > Lake | place: USA: Georgia...
CGTTACATAATTTGGCACCCAGACTGTCTATTTGGCTCACGGGGACACAGGGCTCCCATTGAGCGCTGAGACCGCTTTGGGCCGAACAGGTCACACAGTGAAGGCCGAATAAAACGAGGATAAGGGCTGAAAATTTCATTGGTACCTTCCCACGGTGCTACACAAGTAGCAAAGGGAAGGCCAGCGCGGGTGGAGCCCTTCGGTATACGCTCGAGAGAAGCTCTATAAACTTATTTGGAGGCTTCAGTTTGAAACCGGAGAACATTCACGGTCATGGTTTGTTCTTTTTCCCACATCCACTGAGCACGCCTTGGAGCAATGGCCATCGTGAATTGGAGTTCCTCTTTTGTGATTTTATCTGATCGCATCACCAAGTAGCCAAACCAAATGGGATACAGGTTCGGCACCATCTTTCCTGCTTCAACTTTCAGGAGATAATTATTTTTTAAACCCTGACCAAACCACGCTTTGTCTCCAGGAACTTTGCTCTGACTGGCGACTTCTCTTCCAGCTTCCCACTGGATCATTCCAGTGGAAGCGTTGATGACACCCTTTAGGATGGGAATCCCCATATCCTTGGCCACGTTTTCAAAGTGGGCGGTATCTGCTTGGGCTTTTTGCATCAGGAGATTTGCGGTTTCCATCTCCTTTTTATTGAACGCCTCGTCTTTATCAAAAAGTTCCCGGGCTTTTTTCTCAGCAACTTGGGGATACAGATAAACCTCTTTGAAGGCTGGATCTTTCTCAAATTCCTTTAAAAACCCTGCAATCGTTGGATTCTTTTTTGCTTCATTTCTTTGAAACTCCAAGAAAGCTTGAACTTCTCCTTCACTAACAGTCAGGCCTCTGGATTCAAGGATCTTTTTGCGCAACTCAAAATTAATCATTTGCTCCGTTGCTGTTTTTTGATTCATGGCCGGATCAAAAGTTTTCATCATTTTTTCTCGAAGCTCCACCGCGTTTTTGCTGATGCGTTGGCCACCTACCGACGCCACCCATTGAGTTCGGGTGCAGCTCGTTAAAGTCAAAAGCGTTAGCGCAAAGAAAATGACTGTTTTGGACATGTTCGCCTCCAGCAGTCTGATCGGCAAAAGACCCACTTCGGTTTAGTGCATTTAAGTTGTGCCAAATACCTAAGAGGCTGCTAGAGTGGAAACTGTCATTCTTTTCAACAGGTTATGGTTGATAAAATAAAATTTGTGGGGTGGGCTATTATCAGCGGCCTGATTCTCTGGTCGACGATAAGCCTTTTCAATCAGGCTTCAAGCCAAGTGCTGCATGAGGACGAGTACCAGCACACCCACCTTGCGTGGAACAGTTTTCAAGGAAAAGTAATTTATCGGGATTTCGAGGATAGCCACGGTCCTCTGAGCACTTTGCTCTACAGTTTCTTTTTAAAAGTCTACCCCCGGGCCGTCGAGTCCGTTGCGACCTTTTTTTATCTCCGCTCGATTAATACCCTCGCAGTGGTGCTAACTGGGTTGTTGCTGGCCCTTTGCGTTTTTAAATTCACAAACAAAAAAGCTGCGGGCGCTCTGGCTCTTCTGATCTTTCTCTCAAGTCCAGCCATCAGAACCATGGCCTTTCGGATCCGGCCCGATTGTTATGTGGCTCTCTTCTCAGTTCTTTCTTTTTTTTGTTGGCAAAAATGCTGGCATTTTTTGATGGGTTTGTGTTTAGGCACCGCTTTCGCGCTTCATGCCAAGTTCTTGCCGATTAATTTGTGCATTTTAGGAGCTGCCTGTTATCTCTCTTTCAAAAAGAAGCGCCCCGTGGGGATGCTGCTTTTGGGTGAGAGTGCTGTCTTGGCAGGCATTGCTCTTTGGCTCTGGCACCATCGAGCCCTTTCTCTTGCTTGGAAAGGTTTCTTGTTCACTGGATTTAACACCGCTTTTCAGCGCTTGGTTCTTAGAACGGAATCCACTCAGCTTTTGCAGGAAGCTTCAAGAACCGAGATGTTCATTGGGGCTTTATGTTTTCTGTCTCTGATCTTCTTGGTTTTCTGGGTTTCCAAGCGCAGAGCCCTCCCGTGGTCTTCCGAATGGGTGATGGGCGCGACTTACACTGCGGCGAGCGTGGCATTTCTCTTTGCTCCGGTCTGGGGACACGCTTTGGTCTTTGTGATTCCAACAGGTCTCATTTTCTTGGTTTCGTCGGTGTTTCTAACCCCTAGCCTTGAAAAGGGCTTTTCTGTTCTGGCTGTCGCTCTTTGTGCCGTCATGGGTTTTACAAATCTGGAGAAAGCCAATCGCGGAAAGGAGCTTCAAGCTGGCCAACTTGAATCTCTTGAGTTTGCACTGAACAATACGAAGAGAACAGACCCTGTTTTTTATGTTTGGACCAGCAGGTGCCCTGCTTATGTCTTCAATGAGGATTCTTCGCGAGATTGGCTGAAGCCCTTTCGACGGACTTCAACGACCCAACCCATCCGAATGCTTCCTCCGGTTAACTACCTTTCCTTTCACCCCATGTTTTTAGGGATCTTGGACGAGGATGAAAAAAAATATGTCGAGGAAAATTTCACTGCTCATGGGTGTTTTTGGGTGAGGAATGCCATTGGCTCTCACTAATCGAGCCCCAGCTCTCTTTTAAAATACTTGTTCTTCCACTCGTGATTGTATTGCAAAAGCGGAGAAGGGGTTCGTTGAATCTCCGAGTTGAAAATGGGATCGTTTGGATTCCCTTCCTCTCCGCTGGGATCCACCAAGAAGGCTTGGTAGATTTTGTTTCCCTCGCGATGAAAAGTGCCCTCCTGCGGCAGTATTGCCCCGGGAGCAATCTCAGTCACCCTAAAAACAACATTCATTGGGTGCGGATCCGGGTGAGTCCGGAGAATTCCTAACATCCGATCCATCAACCACTTTCGTGCAGGTGCCGGCTCATTTCTCAGAAGCCCCAATTGCTTTCCATTTCCAGAGAGAAGTTTTTTTCCAAGCCCGTTTTTTTCTGCAAAGAGATCTTCCATTACGACGAGGAGCCGGCGCTCGGTTCCTCTGAGTCCTGGCAACAATGAGACTCCGACAATCTTTGGGCCTCGATCTTGTTGACTCCAAGTTTCCAGCTGGCTCAAAATCCTAGCTTGGTCTTTCAAGTCACTCGACGAGAATTCTTTTGTCACAACAGTGGTCCCATCGGGCAAGGTCACCGAGTAGGTATTGGCTGCGTTTCCGCCCAACTCTCTTTTCCCTCCTGTACGAGTAGCGGAGTCGTCGATAAACGTTTTCCAGCCTCTGGGATCCCCGTTTTGAAAGTACTTTTGAAAGGGCCATTCCAAGGCCTTTTGACCCGAAAGTTTCTGGGAAATGAGAACCAAGGTCTCCCGCACACAACCCGCGTGGCCTTTCACGGGCAGCGCCAGGAGAAGCGCTAAAACAAGGGGATAAAAGCGTAACATGCTTTATCCATTTTAAATCGATCTGCGGTCTAAACACACGTCCAAAACCTGCTCACTCCCGACAGGCGCCTCCCCTAAACTCGGCCTCCCTTTCAGCCGATAAGACAGGGTTAAACTCTGTGTATTCAGGCCACCCGTGGGTGGCTCGAATCTTGTAGTTAACTTAATAAAGTTCAAAGGTTTTATGGCGCTTCAGCGGATACTTCCAGGGCTTGCCTTGATTGTGATGGGATTTTCTTCCCTTTCGCTGTCCGAGCATTCTCGCGTCACCACGAAACGCCCCAAAGCTTCGTCGCGCGCTTCTGAATGCGGAAAATCAAAATTTGAATCCACGTTTGGACTGAACAGACTGGAGGATCAGGCCTCTTCTTCTCCCAAGGCATCGCGCCCTCTCATCCCCATTCAAGCACAAACAGAGAAGCGCTACGGCGGGGGCGGGCTTGGCGCCACTTGGTCTTACGATGTCACTTCGGCCTGGAGATACAAGGCCCCCGATGACAGAGTTTTTCGGCTGGCCGTTTCGGAAGCCCTATCCTGCCTCTTGGATCATCAAGAAGAAGCGGCAGGTTTTCTCGGCACTCTCTTGAACCAAGACAGCCTCTTCAGTCAGGTCCAGCCAAATGCGGGAAAGCTTAAGACTGATCAGAACGCTCTTCCTCGAGATCTTCTGGTGTACCGGAAAATGCGTTCGCTCTTCGAGAGCCTGAGCGGTTTGCTTCGAGAACTTCAAGGTGAAAAAGAAGCTTCAGATTTCTTTCAGGCTTTCTTAAAGCAAGTTCAGAAAACTGAGCAGAGCCTCTTGTCTGAGAATCCTAAACTCGAGCCCCACCCCGATCTGATCAAGCAGTTTGAGAAACTACGAAAAGACCCCTCGGGAAAATTGTTTTCTCTTGTAAAATCTTTCTCTGAAACGCAGGAATTTGATTACTGGCTTCACCCCATTCTTGCCAACTATTTTAGAAAAGCTCTGAAGGATCCTGGATTTGAAATGAAACCAGATTCCGGGATGAGTTCTGCTCAAGCAAATGATTTGGGACGAGAATTCCAACAAATCCTCCAAGGCACTCCCACACCGAGCGATGTTCGAGGCCCCGCTCCGTCAGACCCTCTGGCGACACAGGGCAAGGTCCACTGGACTGGAAAGGACTCGAGCTCCGAAGCTTTGCTCTCAACGCCGCAACCAGCGGAATTGCTTAAACCAGATTTGGAGCAATTCGCCCACCGCTTAAGAGATCCAGACGAAAGAAAGAGAAATGCAACCACCCAGGACGTCTCGCAGAAGCTTGCTCGTTCGCTGAATGATCGAAATGAACACTTTGGCGGTGCAATGACTCCGGAACATCTGGCTTTGAGAGATGCGGCCCAAGCAGCGCTGACTGGCCTTTCGAAAAACGCAACTGCTGCTGCAGCGGCTTCAGATCTCGCAGGAAAGGAAGCGCAAGACAGAAACAAAACGGATCGCGAAGTCCTTCAGCCCCTCAGGCAAAAACTCGAACAAGAACTTGTTGGATTCACTTACCCCATTTCGATTGGGGCCGTGGGAAAGGTTTCCCAGTATCCAGGCTCAATAAAAGAGCTCATTCAAATGGTAACCCGAAGGCTCGAGCCCAAAACCCTTTCTCGCGAAGCACAGGAGAACCTCGAGGATTTTTTGAAGACGGGTGAAACCCAGCACTTTTTCGATCTCCTTTTTAAAAACCGCTCTGCTTTTGAAGGCGCTATCGGGTTTTTGAATTCGGCTCGTGAAGCTGCTCCCGGTGATCAGGCACTTCTTAGAGCGAACAGTCTTTTCTCGGGCATCAGCGCAAACTCGCTAAAAGCCACCAAGAAGTGGGAAGAAGATTATGTATACACCAGAAGCCTTTTAAAGAAATCCATCGCAAAACTTTCTCAAGACCCCAGAAGGGAAAAGGATCGGGATGCACACCTTTTGGCTTTGCGCCTTTTGGATGAGATCGGTTTGGTTGGCGTAACGGATCGAGACACCAAAAACAATAATGCTTATTTGCCCGAGACTTTGTATCAGGAATTAAAGTCAGAACAGGCAGCACTTCGAGCGGCCTGCGAAAGCGACGCCAACCAGGAGAATTGTATCCGCAAACTGGAACTTTCTATTTTAGAGCGGGCTCGACACTTTGTGGGAGGCCCCACGGGTCTTACTTCAGAAATCAGACGGAGACTACTTGAGACCTTTTCCCCGGCCAATCCCAACCGCGAGACGATCGAAGCTCAACTTCAGAGAAATGATCACCTTCCAAAAGGAAGCCCCCTAAGACAGGCGGCTCTCTTTTCAGGCCCCGCGAAGCGGGAAGAAATTTCGGGGTTCCAGAGCACTGAAATTCCAATGAATGAACAGCTGCAACGCCTCGACGGAAAAGGGGATCGAAACGAAGAACCGGGAGAGGTTGTCGAGCGGATTCCGGAAATGTACCGGCACCAAAGAGAGCTCTCCAAGGGGAGTGCCCAATTGGCAGTACACCTGGCTGCCGAAATCGCCAATGCTGCCGCAATGGTTTTGGAGGAAGACCCGGATAAGAAAGCTCAACTGGAGCTTTTCTATCAGTGCCTCTCTGAGCGCTTGGTGGAGCAAGCAAGCCATTATAACAACTCGCTCGCTATCCGCACTCTTGCCCAATGGTATTCCAATCCGGACGCGCCCGGACAGTCAGGACGCCTTAAGATGGCTGCGGCCCAGCTCCAGTGTGACCTTCCCGAGAGGGTTGAAGAGGTTTTTTCTCCTCCAACAGCAAATGATCCCCAAGCTCGAGCTTTAATCAGAGCTCAAGCAGGCCAACTTGAATCTCTTCACCAAAAAGAAGCGGCTCTGATGCCGAGCACCCTCACGGAGCAGGCTCTCATGGAACTCGAACACTTGAGACGGCTTGAAACCGACATCAAGCGGGAAGGGCGCCTCTTTCCAGACAGGGAAAACCCGGTTCTTTCTGATCTGAGATCGAAAAGAGATGCCCTCCTCAAAAAGCTGAGTGAGCTGGGGCTTTCCTCTGTCCTTTCCAAGCCAGGAATGACCGAACTCTTGGCGCCTCCTTCTGATTCGGATCTTCTCTCAAAAGCCGACTTGGAGACTTTGGAAAAGGAATACAAACTTCTTTACGACTCTCAAACCAATTCTTTTTTGATTACTCCAGAGACCAAAATAGACAACAGGCTCCTGGGAATTCTTTCCCGAGCCCACGGCATCCACTTGAGATACTTGGGCCCGGGAAGAGAGAAGGAACTTTTTTTCCTGAATGGCGGCAACTCCCAGTCTCTTTTGGCTCTTATGAGTCATGAAGGGGCAATGCTTGGGATTTCACCTCTCGCAACCAAAATGAGCTGGGAGGAAATCAAACGTCTTGATGTCGCAAATCCCGATTTAAAACCACTCCCCCAGTGGTTTCCGCTAACTGAGGCTACTTCCGTCAGGCTCTTGGAGAGAAATGGAAAGATTGAAGCTGACTTTATCGCAACCGAAAAACTCTCGGAGGAAGTTCGAAAGAAAATGGAAGCCCTCATTCAAGCAAGAACCGACTCTCACACAGCTGCTTCGGAATATGGAAAGCTGGGACATGCTGCCAAAGCCTACTTTGGGAGCATGGCAGGTTACGACCCTTCACAGTCTTCTGAATCAAAAAAGTTACAGGAAGCCTACAACGAATATGCAAATCTGAGGGCGGCTTTTGGTGCCATCGGGATTGTACCCGTTGGCAACACTCCCCTAACGACCGATGAGTTCAATCGAAATGAATTAAAAATGATGCGGGATTACCTCAACCGGGAAGAAGAAGCCATTCACGATTTCCTGACCAACGTGGATACCCTTCATGAACTCAGCCAAATGGCCGTCACAGCGGCACTCCCGGTGGGCCCGCTTCTTTCGCTGGAGGCAAAGCTGGCTAAACTAGCCGCTGGAACGGGTAAATTGGCATTCTCCGCCCGACAAGCTTTGCGCACTACTCGGTTAGCGATCCAACTTAGAAACACCACTCGAAGTGGTCTTGGGACTGCAGCTAAATTTGAAGGCGTCTCTCTGATGGCAGATGGGCTCCTTTCTTTCCTGCCAGACAGCACGAATGCCATTTTCGAGGATCGAATTTCTCGAGCGAAGTCAGGGGATCTCGCTGAGGGCTGGAGAAAGTACCCAACCCATCCCGCCCATGATCCGAAGTGGGGCGCTTTCGATAAAAAGACCGGCCAACCTGTAGATCCGCAACAAAGAAAAGAGTTTCTCCAAGCCATGTTGGAATTCAACATCGAAGAATCGATGGATCTTGACGGCAATGGAATCATCGACGAGCTCCAGGGTCCCGGAGGGACACCCGTTCCCTTTGCAAAGCGAAGGTCCTTTGGCTCGTCGCTGACAGATCCCCACCGCTTGCAGGGCTTTGTCGATAGCGCCAGCTTCTTTAGAAACTTGGGTTTGGCTAAATCACTCCCTGTCCCCCGTTGGATTACGCTGCCAACGGAAATGGCTTTCGCTGGAGCCATTCAAGAAGCTTCCAGATCTCAAGAGTCTCTTCGCTGGGAAGCCAAGCAGACAGGACACGAACCGGGATCGCTCGCTTATCGCACGGGCCAAGCTGCACTCCACAGTTTTGTTGAGGGAGGCAGATTTGGATTTTCAGGAACCGCCTCCAATGCCGCTCTCGCTCGAATGGCGGGAGGAAAATCCAGTACTTTTAATGTAATTTTCGGAGCTCTCCTTTTTTCAGGAGTGGATACAGCCACAAAAGCAGCTCTTAATCAGGCCCAATATGGTCAAACCGGCTTTGAAAGGGGGAGCTGGGAAGAGTTCGGAAAAAACCTGCTTCGAGAAAATGCAGTTACTTTTTATATTGGGCTCGACATGGCGCGATCGGGACTGTCCCGACAACAGCACCGGGATTTAAAAACGGCTTACCTGGAAGGAGGCGAGACCGCCCTTCGTAAAGCCTTATCCGAAAAAGCAAAACCAAAACCGGAAGAAGTAGAGAGCGCCTTCCAAAGTGTTCTGAATTCAGTAAGCCCACAAGAGTTTGCAGAGGCCCCAAGAAGCGTTCAAGCAGCTCATTTACGCTTCTTGGATTCCCGACTCAAGGAGGGTAACGAAAGACTGGATGCTGCTCAACGAGCTGCTCTTCGAGCAGGAGAAGAAGTGATTACGCCCCAAGAAGCCCGCAGAGTGGGAGAAATCAACCGGGAGCTTTTGCGGCGCTTTGGAGACGGGGGCTGGAACAGAGGACAGGAAATCTCCACTCTCCTTCAAGAGCAGGATTCCATTCTAAAGCGCGTTTCTGAATCACTGGAAAAAGCACAAGAACGTTTTCGGTTCTTGCAAGCAGAAGCAGCCGAACAAGCTGCAAGCTCCGACCCGAAAGTCCAGAGCGCGTTTGAACAACAAGCAAGGGCTTTGGAAGCACACCAAGAATTGGTCAGCAATTTGACTGAAGCCACGGCAAGAATGGCGCCCCTGCGGATTTTAGCTGAACCTGTTGAGACTATTGCTGCTTTATCGGATCCTCGATCTGAGCTCGCACAAAGGCACTTTGAGGACAGGCCCCAAGCTTTGTCGGCTCTGAAACGGTACCAAAAATCCTTGGGTGAAAAGGCATGGGAAAGTCTGTCGAAGTTTGGTGCCCGGCTCTCAGAAGACCATATTTTGCCCAACTTAAAGCGCAGCGATTCGGGCGAGGGCGGTGCCACAGAGATGGTTTTTGGAAACAGGCCCACGGGAGCTGGAATCACGGGCCGAGAGCAACGAGCAGCTGCTGAATTTGTAGAACGCGTCTTCAAAGACAAGAAGACTTCTCTGCAGGAAAAAAGGGAGCTCTTGGGCATCTTGCTCCAGTTGGATCCAGTAAAAGCGGATTCTCTAGCCAGATCTCAAAACTGGAGCTCAAAAACTAAATGAGGCGCTTTCTCTTCACACTTTTTTTTCTCCTGCTGGCTTCCTGTAAAAATGGGGCTCTGGAGCTTTCACCCAACAAAAAAAAGATTCAGTTTCTTTTTCAAAATGCTGTGGGACTGAATCTCCAGTCTGCTGGCTGCTCCATTTTGGATTTGGGAGGAGCCGCTCGGATGTGTCAGCGGGTGGAACAGGAAGAACCCGATCTGTTTTTTCAAGTCGGCCCTTCTTTTTCTCACTTGATTCCAAAAAGCGGTTGGACGCCCGAACAAGTTTTGGGCGCCAGAAAAGCACTGGTTGAAATCTGGAATCTGGCGGGAGTGTCTTTCTACAGTGTGGACAGCTTGGATCTTTCTCAGGGCTTAAGAGACTTCCAACAATTCAGCGAGCAAAAGAATTTCCGACTGCTATCCACCAATCTTAGAGACAAAAGCGGAAAAGCTCCCTTTGAACCCTTTTTGAATGTGAAATGGGGAAAAACCGAGTTTCGCTTTCTGAGCTTTACGGCTCCTCAGCCCTTTTCGCCGGGTTCCGATTGGCAGGCGCTCCCATTCAAAGAATCACTGGCGGATTTGGCGCCCACGGTAAAGGACCAAGCGCCGGCAAACTGGATCGTTCTTGGTTCTTTGAGTGCAGCACAAAGGAAAGAGATTGCCGCGTTGATTGCAGGGCCCGCTTTCTTTATTGGGGGATCGTTGGAGGAAGAAAACACGACAGCTTGGGAACCAATGGGCCCAAACTCTTTTTGGGGGAAAGCCGCAGATTTGGGTCGCGGCATGGGAAAAATCGAATGGAACAGCGCTCCTACTGGTGGTTCTAAAAGCATGTTCACCTCGAAGGGGCTTCGAAAAGACCTCGACGCGGGCAATCAGTGCTCAAAAATCGTGAATGAACTCTTCGGGTCTTCGCAGTAACCAGCTTTCAGGTTACAATTTTACTTTGAATTTAAAAGGAGACTTTATGAAACGGTTTTCGGGATTTGTGGGTTTGGTTGCCATCGCAGCTTCTTTCTCTCTGCTCGTTCACGCGGAGGCTCGCCCGTCTTCTCGTTCCAGAGGTAAAGCTCCTGAAAAAGCCCGGGAAGGCCAGGCTCGCGAATCCGAAAGAGAAGGCTCAAAAAAACTGGATGAACACGGCCGTCCTTGTGAAGGCGCTTGCAAAGCAATCTCCTCCGGACGCGGCACTGAGACCCGCCCCCAGGAAGAAAGAAAGTCTGACAAACAAGAATCCATCATTGAAGCGTCCGTAAAAAGCTCAGAAGCCAAAGAGCGGGACTCCGTGCGCAAAACTCTCGAAGCCCAAGTTAAGGATTTGGATTCCAGCGCGAAAGAAGGGCTTCTCTTCCGTGAAGAAATGTTTTCAAAGTCTCGCGGATCTGAATCTGCTGAAAGCCGAAAGGAAATTGCTAAAAGGGGCCAAGAGGGCCTGTTTCTGACCAGCTTGGTGGGCCGCCTTAAGGAAAACATCAAGGAACAACTCGAAACGTTGAAAAAGCTCGTTTGCGCTTCCGAATGTGGACACAGAGGGATGGGAAAATCCTGTCGCGTGGTTGCGCAATTGGCTCAGAAGTTAAGTGGCGCTGCAATCCCGGCCGGCGTGATGGCCATCTCTGGATTTGCAGTACATGAAGTGCTCAAAGACAGCGGAGAGAAGGTCCTCAAAGTGGAAGTGTCTTACGAAGGATCCTCCGAAACCAGCAAGTTTGATCTGAGCAATAACGAACAGCCTGAAGAAAAAGTAAGCGCCGTTAAAGACAGCAACTAATCCCTTCAATGTTAAAAACTGCGGTTTTTTTGTGGTTGGGCCTGCCTCTGTTTTTGCAAGCCGGCCCAGCAGTCTATTCCTCATGCCCAAAAATCTACCGGCAGCTTGAGCGGGGTGGGCTTCTCAACGGTGGTTTTGCCTACGGCATTTCTGTCGAAGAAATGCAGGGGATTGCAGATTCAATCTCCCAGCCTGGCCTCCCCATCGGTCCCCTGCCTGGAAAAACTTTTGAGCAAGTTCTCATCAACGCCAGTTATCGAAACTCTTTCTGGGAAAAGTTGGGTGTGGTGATTCGAGACATAGCCGGATCTCATCTTTTGAACGATGGGAACCACCGAGTAGCTTTTCTGATCACCCAAAGGCTCATCGAACGAAACGGCATTGTTCGCAGCCCCAGCAACAGCGATGACCAAATTTATGATCTGATTTCCAAAGTAGGGAGAAAAGCAGTGGGGTATCGAACCCCGGAAGAAATCGCGGCAAAACTTCGGGGCTATTAGCTTTTTTTGTCAGGAATTTCTTGCGTACCCAGCCCATCATATAGAACTGATCGCACTGTCCACTCTTTCATTTTTGCTTCGAAGTCCGTAGGTGATTCCATAAAAATCGTTTCCCACGGGCAGATCTTTGCACAAGCTTCACACCCGATGCACCTGTCCTGATCGACTTCCACAACACGCATGAAGTCCGGGTGTTCCACTCCGGGCACTTGTTCAATACAGTCAACTGGGCAAACAGGGATACAAGCGTGGCACCCCGTGCACCCGCGCTGATCAATCACTGCATAATGGCGGGGAGCTTTTTTTCGTTCGGGTTTTCCTAGACCGGGGTTTTCAGCTTTCTTTTGAAACATCTGGTCATTATAGACTTTGGCCATACAGGCCGCAAGGGGCTGAAAGCCAGATCTGGGGGTTCTCCAGAGGCCAGGAGTCCAAGTTTTGAGCGGAATCCTGGGGATAGCCCCACACAAAGACCCGGGTCGGATCCTCTTTCAACCACTTTTCCCAAAAAGCTTTTTCCTCGGCCATAAAGGGCGTTCGGGAACAATCCAGGCTGAAAAATCTAAAAAGTCGGGATTCGAACGCATCCGGAGTGGGCCGTTCGGTTGCACAAGAGTGGACTCCCAACCTCGATTTTGGGATCTTCTTTTCGAGATCCCGCAAAAGTAAAGCCGTACCTTTTGGGGGCCAGAAGGGTTCATCGATTTGGAGCCAGAGTTCGCCGAGGAAAGCGCCTTGGCGGAGCTGCTTTGAAATCCCCAAAACCAAAGCTTCCCACTGCGGGTAAATCTCGCTCAGGGGCAACGACAACGTTCGAGACACCGTATACGGTCCGGCAATTTGGATTTTAAAACGCGGGCTTTCGCAGAACTCGTTTTGAAAAGCTTCCAATGCAATCGATGCCTTTTCATCCCAGTACCCAAGCTCAAAGCCTCGCAGTACTTGCCCTATCATGTCTTCTTGGGGATTTAATTCGGGAAGCTGGGGCAAGAACGGCAAATGCGGGGAGTTTTCTTTTACAAACTGAATCGCTTCTTTTACCGACTGAAATGGCAAACTCCCCACGAAAAAGGGAAGTTTCATGTGAGCCGCTTTCGTTGGAAGTGTTTTTGAAACTCCTCCACAAAAACCGCTTTCACTTCTTTGAAGCTGGGACAGCTTTCCCCCATTTGCTCTTTGAGAGAAGTCATCACAGCCCCGGTAAAACCACAGGGGTGAATTTCATAAAATCCCGAAAGATCATTATCAATGTTGAGAGCAATCCCGTGCAGAGTCACCCAGCCTTTGAGCGCCACTCCAATGCTTGCGATTTTTTTGGTCTGGCCCTGAACCCAAACGCCTGTCGCCCCCTCTTTTCGCTCTCCCAAAACCCCCCAATGCAAAATCGTATCAATAACCACTTGCTCGAGCGTTCGTAAATAAAAACCGATATCCCGCTCGCCTTCTTTTAAAGACAAAACTGGGTAAGCAACCAACTGGCCTGGGTTGTGAAAAGTGGCCTCTCCTCCGCGCTCAATCACAAAAGAAGGGGAAGGGCGGGTAGCAAGCTCTTTGCTCTTTCTTCCAAAAGTAAACACCCTGGGGTGCTCCACCAAATAAAGCCGGTCCGGAAAAAAAGGGTTTCTCCTTTTTTCAAAAACGGTCTGTTTTTGAATCTCGTAAGCTCTTGGGTATTCACAAAGACCCAAATCTACGACTTCCATTCCTTGATCCATTAAGTTCCCTTTAAGCTCGCTTTGGCTTGAAAACGTGAATGGCTTTGGAGAATGCAAGCTCCACAGCCTCTGGAAGCGCTTCGGGGAGCGTGGGGTGCGTATGAATCGTGCGCACCAAGTCCTCCACTGTAGCTCCCATCTCAATTGCCAAAGTAGCTTCCGCAATCAAGTTGGAGGCTTCAGGGCCCACAATGTGGACGCCAATGAGTGATTCATTCTTCTCATCGATCAGCACTTTTAAAAACCCTTGGCCTTCATTGGTGCTAAGCGCTCTGCCGTTCGCAGCAAACGGAAATTTGCCGACCTTGTAAGAAATTCCCTGTTCCTTCGCTTCTTTTTCCGAGAGCCCTGCAGTGGCAATTTCTGGATCCACGAAAACCGCCCAAGGGACTGTCTTGTAATCTTTGTAGGCTTTCTCGCCTCCGATATTGGCAGCAACCAGTAGCCCATCTTGCGTGGCCCGGTGAGCGAGTTGCGGGGCGCCTGTCACATCCCCAATGGCCCAGACTCCGGCAACACCGGTCTTTCCCTGACGATCCACCAAAATATTTCCGCGGGAGTCGAGCTTCACTCCTATTTTTTCAAGACCAAGACCGTCAGAATTCGGCTTTCTTCCCACAGAGACCAGGATGGCATCTGCTTCAAGAGTCTTCTTTCCCTCTTTGGTTTCCACTTCCAAATGAAGGAGCGATTCTTTGGCGGGATCCTTCTCCCTGAGCCCGAGGGCTTTTGTGCTTGTCAGCACGGTCATTCCAAGCTCTCGCATTTTCTTTTCAACGACTTGAACCAATTCTTTTTCAACAGTTGCAAGCAGTTGATCCAAAGCCTCGACGATAGTTACTTTGGATCCCAGTTTGGCGTAAGCCATTCCAATTTCAAGACCGATAAACCCGCCACCGATGACCAGAAACTGTTTCGGAAGCTTCTTCAGATCAAGCGCTTGGGTCGAATCCAAGACGTTTTTTCCGTTAAACTTGAGAATCGGAATTTCAACGACTCTGGATCCTGTCGCAATGACTATGTCCTTTGCAGTGATGGTTTCTTTTCCGCTGCTTCCAGAAATCTCCAGTGTGTGGGCGTCTTTAAAAACGGCATTTCCGGAAAGGGAAGTCACCCCGTTCATTTTAAGAAGGCCGGAAACCCCTTGGGTTAATTGCTTTACCACTCCCCCTTTCCAAGCCTGCATTTTTTCCATGTCCAGCTTGGGGGCGCTAACTGAAATTCCCATTTCATCCAAGTGCTTCATTTTGTGGAATTGGGTGGAAGCGTGAATAAGCGCTTTGGATGGGATACAACCCACATTCAAACAAACTCCTCCCCACTTGTCTTTTTCGACAATCGCTACTTTTTTCCCCTCTTGTGCGAGTCTAATCGCGCAAGGGTAGCCGCCAGGGCCTGCACCAATCACAATCGCATCAAAAGTTCTCATGCAAACACCAATCTTGTGGGTTCAGAAAGAAAGAAGACCATCCGATTCATGAAACGGGCCGCATCAGCTCCATCCACTACCCGGTGATCCACTGATAGAGAGAGGAACATCATGTCAGCAATTCCAATTTGATCGCCTTTTACTACTGGGCGTTTTCGAATGGCATTGACTCCGAGAATGGCCACTTCGGGGTGGTTTATCACTGGAGTCGCAAAAACGCCTCCGATGGAGCCCGCATTGGTGATCGTAAAAGTGCCGCCCTTGAGATCTTCCAAACCCACTTTTCCAGTTCTGGCTTTTTCCGCCAGCACGGAAATCTCTGTGGCCAGCTGCCAAATGTTTTTCTGATCTGCGTTTTTGATCACAGGAACAATGAGCCCGTTGGGAGTGTCCGTTGCAATCCCTATATTGTAATCTCCCTTAAGAACAATTTGTTCTTTCTCGTCATCCAAAGAGGAATTCAAGTAGGGAAACTCCTGCAAGCAGGGAATCAGTGCTTTAATGATGAAGGGCAAATAGCTCAGCTTCACATTTCTCCGCTTTGCCTCTTCCAGGACAGAAGCTCTCAAAGCAACGACTGCTGACATGTCCACTTCTTCCACATAAGTGAAATGGGCTGCGGTTCTTTTTGAGTGCTGCATGGCTTCGGCAATTTTCTTGCGAACCCCTCGAAGCGGAATGGTTTGGAGAGCCCCTCGTTGAGGAGCAGGTGTGGTTTGCACAGTGTGTGGCACCATGGAAGTGGAGCTCACAGCAGTGTGCGAAGGTCTGGGAACTGCTGCTTCGTGACCGGCTGCTGCCATTTGCACGTCTTCTTTGGTCACCCGGCCATGAAGTCCCGTGCCCTTCACAGCGCCCAAATCCACATCCAAATCTCTCGCAAGCTTTCTCGTCGCCGGTGTCGCCAAAACCCCAAAAGGTACGGCTTTACTTTTGTCGGTTTCAATCGGGGTCACTTCCCGACTTACCGGAGCCGCTTCCTTGGGTGCAGTTTTAACAGGCGCTTCTCGAGGGGGTTCAGGTTTTTTTACTTCGGCTTTACCCTCTTCCCGGATGACCACAAGAACTTTACCCACTTCGATTGTTTCGCCTTCTTTGGCAAAAACCGTGTCGATTGTGCCGGCAACAGGGGAGGGGATTTCAACGGTTGCTTTGTCAGTCATGACTTCAACCATGGGCTGATCAGCGGCTACTTTTTCGCCTTGCTTGACCAACCACTTAACGATTTCCCCTTCGTGAATCCCTTCGCCAATATCAGGAAGCTTAAAATTCATGGTGCATCTCCTTAAAAGTTTTTCACTTTCCCAACTGCTAGAGCCACTCGCTCTGGATCGGGAAGATAAATATGTTCCAACGTGTAGGGAAAAGGCGTATCGAGTCCTGTCACCCGAACGATGGGCGCTTCGAGTGAGAGAATTGCCTCTTCCGAAATCAGGGCACTGATTTCCGCGCCAAACCCACAAGTTTTCTGAGCCTCATGCACAATCACCACTCGGCCCGTTTTTCGAACGGATTCGAGAATGGTTTCTTCATCAAGAGGCACTAGTGTTCGGACATCAATCACTTCACAGTCAGCCCCTCGGGGTTCGCAGAGCTCTGCTGCTTTCAAACAAACAGGAACCATTGCCCCCCACGCGATCAGAGTCACATCTTTCCCTGGCCGGACAACTTGGGCTTTTCCAATCTCGACAGTGTACGCTTCTTCCGGGACCTCACCTTTAACAGAACGGTAGAGCCTTTTGGGTTCCATAAAAAGCACCGGATCTGGATCCCGAATAGCAGCGATCAAAAGCCCTTTTGTGTCGTAGGGGTTGGAAGGAACCACAACTTTCAAACCAGCTGTGTGAGTAAAATATACTTCGCCGCTCTGAGAATGGTAGTGCCCGCCCTTGATGCCGCCCCCGTAAGGAGTGCGGATCACCATCGGGCAAGTGAACCCTCCACCGCTTCGGTAGCGAAGCTTTGCCACTTCACTCACAATTTGATCAAATGCCGGAAAAATAAAATCCATGAATTGAATTTCTGGAACCGGCTTCATCCCGTTGACCGCCATTCCACAGGCAAGGCCAATGATCCCGCTTTCGGCAAGCGGCGTATCCATCACCCGGTCTTCACCAAATTCCTTTTGAAGCCCTTCTGTGGCTCGGAAGACCCCACCATTCAAACCCACGTCTTCTCCCATTAAGACAACTCGAGGATCGAGGGTCATCTCTGTGAGAAGCGCATCTCTAACTGCTTGGACTAAAGTTAAGTTCGCCATAAAAATCCTTTAAAGGGGAAATGCCTCACTCGTGTTTTCAAATTTGCCTCGAAGCTCCTGCTCCTTTTGCAGAGCCTCTTGTTGACGCAAAAGCTGGGCAGTGGGTTGTTCGTAAACATCTTCGAACAACGTTTCGATACTCGGGGCTGGCTCTTTCTCAGCTTTTTCCACGGCTTCTGCCAAGGTGGCTTTCAGTTCTTTTTCCAGCTCCTCTTGTTTCTTGGCATCCCAAAGTTTTTTGCCTTCCAAGTACTGGCGAAATCTCTGAATTGGATCTCGTTTTGCCCAAGCATCATACATTTTGCTGTCTCGATACCGTGTCGGATCATCAGAAGACGAGTGCGGTCCCATTCGGAAAGTCACACATTCAATCAGTGTGGGCCCCTCTCCTCGCCGAGCCCTGTCCACTGCTTCCTGAGTTGCTGCATAAACTGCAAGCACGTCATTTCCATCCACGGCAACCCCAGGCATCCCATAGCCAATGGCTTTATCTGCAATTCTTTCGGCTGCCGTTTGTTTCGCAGTGGGAACAGAAATAGCAAACTGATTGTTGGTACAAATAAATACTGTCGGGGTTTTCATTACCCCCGCAAAGGTGAGGCCCGTATGAAAATCATTTTCCGATGTCCCGCCGTCACCAAAGTAAGTAATCGCTACATCTTTTTCCTTTCGGATTTTGGAAGCTAGTGAAGCGCCCACAGCTTGAATCACTTGCGTAGAAATGGGACTGGAGACGCTAAAAAGCCGCAAATCGGAAAAACTATAATGCACGGGCATTTGCCGGCCTTTGCATACATCGCTTGCATTTCCCCAGAGATTACAAAGCATTTCAAAAAGGCTTGCCCCTCGGGAAATAAACACCCCAGGTTCTCGGTAGCTTGGAAAAATCCAATCGTTTTGTTTCAAAGCAGCGGAAGTCCCAATCTGAATGGCTTCTTGGCCAAAAGACGGCACATAAAAACCAATTCTTCCTTGGCGCTGCAAAAGCATGCCACGCTCGTCAAAGAATCGAGTCATTTGCATTTGACGATACATCCGGATCAAGACTTCTTTGGAAAGCTTGGGTTCTACTTTTGTGTTCGGTCGATTGGCTTCATCTAAAACACGCAAGCAATCAGGACGAAGCACAAAGGGTGCTTTCGCGTGTCCATTTGAGCTTGTTTTTTTCTTCTTAGACTTCGAGTTTTTTTCCAGCACGAATTAAACCCTCCAAAAATTTTTCCCCGGCCCTATAGGAACTTCTAACCAATGGGCCTGACGGGCAACAGAGAAAGCCCCGCTTCAGTCCTTCTTCTTCAAGTTCTTTAAAAACCGTGGGGTGAATATACTCCTCAACTGGCAAGTGCCAATCTGTTGGCCTCAGGTATTGCCCCAGAGTGAGGACTGAAACCTCAATAGCTCGCAGGTCATCCATTGCCTTTAAAACTTCTTCCGGTTTTTCTCCCAGTCCAAGCATGATGGAGGACTTTGTATAAACCCTGGGATTCATTGTTTTGATTTTATTCAAGACATTTAGAGACATGTGATAGTCACAGCGCCCATCGCGAACTTTCTTGGTGAGCCGTTCCACCGTCTCAACATTGTGGGCAATCACTTCTGCACCACAAAAAGCCACTCGCTTAAGAGCTGCTTCGTCTTCCAAGAAATCGGGGATTAAAATTTCAACGATCGTTTCAGGGGCTGTTTTCTTAATGGCTTCCACCGTGCGCGCAAAATGATCTGCGCCGCCATCGGGGAGATCATCTCTGTCGACCGAAGTCAGAACGACGTATTTTAATTTCAAAACACCAAGAGCTCTTGCGACTTTTTCAGGCTCTTCGTGATCCAGAAGCCCTTTTGGATTCCCAGTTTTGACATGGCAGAATTTGCAACCACGGGTGCACGTGTCACCCATGAGCATCAAAGTGGCGGTCCCTCCACCCCAGCATTCAGCCATGTTGGGGCATCTGGCTTCTTCACAGACAGTGTGAAGCTTCAAGCCTTTCACCAATTCTTTGATTTGCGCAAACGCTTCTCCGCCCGGCGGACGAATCTTGAGCCATTCGGGCTTTTTTGCTGTTTGGAGAACCGGCATAATCCCATGATTTCTAATGGAAAAGGGGCGGTCCGGCAAGGAAGACCCTGAGGGGCTCAAACTCCCCGCTCGTTGGGTCCCCAAATCTCTTTGTGCAGCTGAATCTGCATCGTTACAGGTGCTTTGGAATCAAGAATCCAGTTAGCCAATTCGTGGGGTTTTACTTTGCCATGAACGGGCGAGTAGAGAATATGGCACTTCTCCTCAAGGGAATGGTCCCGGCAGACTCCCAAAGCCCAATCGAAGTCGGCTTTTGAAGCCACTACAAACTTGAACTGGTCGTGAGGACGGACCAAAGAGAGGTTCTCCCAAGCCATGCTTTCGCTTTCACCACTTTCTGGACATTTGATGTCGACGACTTTCACTACATCCAGAGGCACATCTTTAATCGAAAAACTGCCATTGGTCTCAAGGGACACTGTATAGCCTTCCTTCAGCAAAGCCCGCATCAAATCAACGCTTCCCCGCTGCCCCAGCGGCTCACCGCCCGTGAGACAAACATACTTACCGCCAAAAGTTTTCACTTTTTCCAAAATCTGGGAAACCGTCATCACGGAGCCCTCCCAGTAGGAATATTTGGTGTCACACCAAGTACACCGCAAATTACACGTAGCGGTTCGAACAAAAACCGTTGGCTTTCCGGCAAGCAGGCTTTCCCCCTGAATGCTGAAAAAGATTTCGTTGATTTTGAGAGTAGGTTCCGACACAGGTTTACTCCGTGTTAGGAAGAAATGTTTTGTCGGACTATCGCTCGCTGCAATTTCAATTGATGCTTTTTAAATTCGTGTTCGTTGAGAACGCCCTGGACCAGCTTTTCTTCTGCACGCTTTCTAGCGGCTGCGGCTCTCGTCTTGTCCAAAGTTGCTGCATCTTCAGCCGTTTCAGCCATGATAAGAACTCGGTCGTGCCGAATTTCCGCAAAGCCATAGCTAATCGCAAATTTTCTTTCCCGGCCATCCTGCATTAATGAGAGAGGTCCGGTTGTTAGAAGAGTCAAAAGCTCACGATGCCCCGGAAGGATTTCAAGTTCCCCTTTATAACCAGGAACTTTAATCCATTCCGCTTTGGCTCCTTCGACGAGCTTCTTCGTCGGCGTTACGATATCAACCCGGATCACTGCGCTCCTTTAAGCTTTTCAGCTTTTGCAATGGCTTCTTCGATGGTTCCCACCATGTAGAAAGCTTGTTCAGGAAGATCGTCGTGCTTCCCTTCACAGATCTCTTTAAAGCCGCGAACGGTGTCTTTCACTTCCACATATTTACCAGGATTTCCTGTAAATTGTTCTGCCACAAAGAAGGGCTGAGACAAGAACCGCTCCAATCGTCGGGCTCTGGCCACTGTGATCTTATCTTCTTCGGAAAGCTCGTCCATACCCAAGATCGCGATAATGTCTTGCAGATCTTTGTACCGCTGGAGAATTCTCTGAACTTCTCGAGCGACTTTGTAATGTTCTTCCCCCAAAACTTCAGGACTCAAGAGTCTTGAAGTGGACGCCAAAGGATCCACCGCGGGGTAAATCCCTTTTTCGGAAATTGCACGGCTCAAGTTGGTCGTTGCATCCAAGTGAGAGAATGCAGTCGCAGGAGCCGGATCCGTGTAATCGTCCGCGGGAACGTAAATCGCTTGTACTGAAGTAATCGAACCCTTCTTCGTCGAAGTAATCCGTTCTTGCAGGGCTCCCATTTCAGTTGCAAGTGTGGGTTGGTATCCCACCGCGGAGGGAATACGTCCTAAAAGTGCGGACACTTCAGAACCTGCTTGAGTAAATCGGAAAATGTTATCCACAAACAGAAGAACGTCCTGGCCTTCTTCGTCACGGAAGTATTCTGCTGCTGTCAAAGCGGATAGCGCCACTCGCAAACGCGCTCCGGGCGGCTCATTCATCTGTCCGTAGACAAGACAAGTCTTGTTGATAACTCCGGACTCTTTCATTTCCATCCAAAGATCGTTTCCTTCACGAGTTCGCTCTCCGACCCCGCCAAACACGGAAAGGCCCCCGTGTTGTTGGGCGATGTTATTGATGAGCTCCATGATAAGAACTGTTTTTCCCACGCCGGCGCCACCGAAAAGACCGATCTTACCGCCCTTGGAGTAAGGAGCGAGAAGATCCACCACTTTAATTCCGGTCACCAACATCTCAATTTTGGTGCTTTGATCTTCAAATTTTGGTGCTGGTCTGTGAATCGGATAAAACTTTTTCGCATTAATGGGGCCGGCTTCATCCACTGGTTCCCCAATCACATTCAGGATTCGGCCCAAAGATTCTCGCCCGACAGGAATCTGAATCGGATTTCCAGTATCGCGAACTTTCATTCCTCGAACCAGACCATCCGTGGAATCCATTGCAATGCAACGGGTAACGCCATCACCCAAGTGGCTCGCCACTTCCAAAGTGAGGTTTTCTTTCTCTGTTCCGATGGACGGGTTCGTCGCTTTCAATGCATTGAAGATCTTGGGGAGCTTTCCAGCAGGAAATCTAACGTCAACCGCCGGGCCCACTACTTGGGTAATTTCTCCATATGATTCCATTGTCACTCCTTTAACTCCTTATTTCATCGCCTCAACACCACCAACAATCTCCATGAGCTCTTTGGTGATCTTTTCCTGTCGGGCTTTGTTATATTCTAAAGTCAAACTTCCAATCATCTCGCTGGCGTTTTTCGTGGCGTTTTCCATGGCTGACATTCTTGCGCCGTGCTCACTTGCTACAGATTCCAACACACACCGAAACAGCTGCATCCGAAAATGGCGCGGAACTATTTCTTCCAAAATAGCTTCTTTTCCAGGCTCAAAAATATAGTTGGTCATCCCTTCCATCTCTCCCGCTGCCCAGATTCCAGCAACGCCCTCCGGGACTTCATCAGAGATGGGGATTAAGCGCTCAGTAGTGATGGTTTGGGAAATGGCAGATTTGAATTCGTTATAGATAATGTAAATCGCATCCAGCTCTTCTTTTTTGAAGGCTTCCAACAACTCGTTTGCGATTTCACCCACTCGAGCAAAGGTCACTTTGGCCAGCAAGCCCTCATGATGGGTGGCCACTGGATAGCGCTTTCGGAAAAAATCGTAAGCTCTTTTGCCAATCACATCGAGAACAACTTCAACATTTTCCGCTTTCTTAGCCTTTAGAAATTTCTGCGCCTCTTTAAAAATGTTGGCATTAAAAGACCCGCAGAGCCCTCTATCCCCCGCCAATACGATCAAACGAACTTTTTTTTCAGGTCTTTCAACGAGAAGAGGATGAGAAATCCCCTCTTGTTTAAATAGCCCGAAAAGAATCGAGTAGATTCGGTAAGCATAAGGCCGGGAAGCCAAGATTGCTTCTTGGGCACGGCGCAGTTTCGCCGCCGCTACCAGCTTCATTGCGCGGGTGATCTGCCGGGTGTTTTGTACCGAGCCGATCCGCTTTTTAATTGCTTTTAGGTCTGCCATGCATCACGCAAAATTGTTCGTGTACTCCGTAAAGGCTTTTTCAAGAACCGGTTTCAATTCGTCATCAATTGCTTTCTTCACTTTGAGTGTTTCAAAAACCTTTGGATATTTTTGCTCCACAAACTCATAAGCTCCCTTTTCATAGTCTGCGACTCTGTCAGTCGGGATCTTGTCCAAAAATCCAGCATTGGCCGCCCAAATGATCATTACCTGCTTCTCAACAGGAAGCGGTTGGTACTGGCCTTGCTTCAGAATTGCCACCATCCGCTCTCCCCGGGTGAGCTGATCTTGAGTCGCTTTATCGAGGTCAGAACCGAACTGGGCAAAGGCCGCCATCGCACGGTATTGGGCCATTGAGAGGCGCAAGCTTCCAGCAACCTGTTTCATCGCTTTGATTTGGGCGCTACCACCCACACGAGAAACCGAAATACCTACGTTGATCGCTGGACGAACCCCTGAGTAAAAAAGGTCCGTATCCAAAAAGATCTGTCCGTCCGTGATCGAAATCACGTTAGTCGGAATGTAAGCGGAAACGTCCCCTGCTTGGGTTTCAATAATGGGAAGAGCCGTTAAGCTTCCTCCGCCTTCTTTATCGCTAAGCTTTGCAGCCCGTTCCAAAAGTCGGCTGTGCAAATAGAAAACGTCACCGGGATAAGCTTCACGTCCGGGTGGCCGTCGAAGAAGAAGGGAAAGTTCACGATACGCTTGGGCTTGCTTGGTCAAATCGTCATAAACGATCAGAGCGTGTTTCCCGTTGTCCCGGAACCATTCGCCCATGGTCACGCCAGTGTAAGCAGCGATGTACTGAAGAGGCGCTTTCTCAGCTGCCGTAGCGGCAACCACCATGGTGTAGCTCATGGCACCAGCAGTTCTCAGCTTTTCCACTACTTGAGCAACCGTAGAAGCCTTTTGTCCAATGGCTACATAGATACAAAATACATCTTGGCCTTTTTGATTGATGATGGTGTCGACAGCCACAGCAGTTTTACCGGTTTGTCGGTCTCCAATGATCAATTCTCTCTGGCCACGACCAATAGGAATCATGGCATCAATAGCTTTGATCCCTGTCTGAAGAGGTTCTTTAACAGATTGTCGTTTTACAATCCCAGGTGCCTTTACTTCGACGTTTCGGGTTTCTTTTGTTTCAATCGCCCCCATACCGTCCACAGGCATTCCAAGCGAGTTAACCACACGCCCCACCATGCCCATTCCAACAGGCACTTGTAGAATTTTTCCAGTTCTCTTAACGGTGTCTCCTTCACGGATTCCGGTAACTTCACCGAAAACCGCAACCCCGACTCCGTCTTCTTCAAGGTTGAGAACAAGGCCCATGATCCCTCCGGGAAACTCCACCATTTCCCCGGCCATTGCGCCCTGAAGTCCGTAAATTTTGGCCACACCGTCTCCCACATTGAGAACGGTTCCCGTTTCTGCGACTTTGACATCGCGATCAAATTCTTCAATTCGCTTTCTGATAATCTGACTGATCTCATCGGCTCGTATTTGCTGCATTAGAGGTGCCCTCCCATCAACTTTTCTTCCATTTTTTCAAGCCAGCCAGAAAGAGTCCCATCATAGGTTCTTCCGGCGGCTGTCACTCGAAGCCCACCCAACAAATTGGGATCCAAACTGTATTTGGCCTCGACTTTTTTTCCTAAAATTTTTGTAAACTGGTCTTCCACTTTTTTTCTTTCCTCTGGTTTCAGCTCTACCGGGCTTTCAACTTCCAAAGAGGCAATATCAGCCGCTTCCAGAGAAAGTTGGTGGAGTCGATCTGCTACAGAATCACAAAGCAAAATTCTTCGGTTTTCTGCCAACACCGACAAAATTCGAACTGCGTTTTCGGACAGGCCCTGTTTCTGTGCAACGTCCTTTACCACCGAAAGCCGATCTTGAGTTGCAAAGGCCTCGTTCGTGAGAGCAACCTGCAATTCCGGGGTCTCCAAAAGAAGGCCGCCAAAAGCTTTCAGCTCTCCGGCAACTCCGGTAGCCGCTTTAGCATCCGCTAAAAAATCAAATGCGGCTTTAGCATATCTTAATGTTGCTCGATCAAGTTTTGCCATGACCCACCAACGTAATGTACTCGCCGACCAGCTTCTCGTTGTCTTTACCTTCGAGATGGTCGCTTAAATATTTTTCAGCAAGCGAAACACTCCGCTCGCAAATTTCTCTTTGAAGCGCTTCTTTCTTCTTGTGAAGCTCTCCCTGTCCCAGCAGCTCTCCGTCTTTAATGATCCGCACACTCTCCGCTTTCGCTGCTTCCAAGGTTTTTTCCCTGTGTCGAGCCAAAGTGGCTTTTGCGTCTTCTCTTAATTTCTTTGCGTGCTCTTCCTGATGGGAAACATTCTCCTGAGCCTTTTCAAATCGGGCGGTGATTTCTTTTGACTCTTTCTCCGCTTCCTCAATGGATTTTTTTATCTCCTCAGAGCGGGCTGTAAGAAAAGTTTGAAACGGTTTTCTACCAAAGCCGCCCAAAAACCCAACCATGACAACGAAATTTACAATTTGGGGTAAAACTTCAGAGTTCATTGGAGCGTTTCTTCCACTTCTTTTTTGCTGGTTAGTCCCGCCGAAGAAATCGTCACTTTTTTTCCGGTGAGTTTTGCGACGATCTTACTGGAGTAATCTCCCACCAAGGGCAGAAGCTCTTTTCGAGCAATGTCGAGCTGTTCTTCTGCAGCTTTTCTGGAAGCTGCCAGTTCTTTCGAAACTCTGTTGCGGGCTTCTTCGATGATGGCGCGCTCTTCATCCGCTACTTTCTTTTTTTCTTCATCAAGCCAGTGGGAAACATCTTTGCGCTGAGTTTTCATGAAGGCTTCATATTCCGTTTGGAATTTGTCCGCTTGAACTTTTTGTTGCGCCGATTTTTCTTTCAACTCTGAGGATTTTGCGTTTCGCGCATGAACGAGCGCTAGATACGGTTTGAACAAAACCTTGTTCAGCACCCCATAGCTCGCAAAGAAAATCCCAAGCTCAATCCCAACTTGGGTGGGGAATAAATTTAAGTCCGGATTTAAATCGATCACCGAAGGACCTTCTTGATTTAATTTGCAAATTTGCTCTGCTTAGTTAGCAGTGGGGCAGGGGGGTGTCAAGGTGGGGGCGCGCCTACTTTTTCAATTCTTTTAAGGAAAGTAGGCAGGGCCCCCGCTGAAAGGCGTTTAGGCACTCGGTGTTTGGTTCTCGGATAGCTTTAACTTATCCGCCAAACGCATCAGATCCTCCCGATTAGCGTAGGTCATCTGAATAAAACCATGGTCCATGGTGCCAACAATTCTCACTGGTGTTCCAAAAACTCTTCTGAGGTCGTCTTCCAAGTTTTTTAAGTGAACATCCGGGCTTCCAGGCGTCTTTGCATCGGGCTTGTTCTTGGTACGAACAACTTGAGCAACTTGCCGCTCCGTGTCTCGGACGGAAAGCTTCTTTTTAATAATCATGTCCCGAATCGCCAGCTGTTCGTCCGCAGACTCCAAAGACAACAGCGCTCTCGCATGCCCCATGGTCAAGGCCCCGCTGACAATATCCTCTCGGATAACGGCTGGGAGCTTTAAGAGCCGCAGCGTGTTGGCGATCGTGGTTCGGCCTTTTCCGACGCGCTCTGCAATCTGTTCCTGCGAAAGCTGGAACTCATCCATCAACTGCTGGTAAGCAATCGCTTCTTCGATGCAGTTCAGATCCTCGCGTTGGATGTTTTCAATAATGGCCATTTCCAAAGAGGTCTGATCTTCAGGAACGTCCCGAACCACTACCGGCACTTGCTTCAGTCCCGCCCTTTGCGCGGCGCGCCATCTTCTTTCTCCGGCAATCAGCTCCAGTCGACCATCTTTCCACCGGCAGGTAAGCGGCTGGATAATGCCGTGAACCTTGATGGACTCGGTCAGCTCCTCAAGAGCTTCCTTTTGAAAAATCTTTCTGGGCTGGTAGGTGTTCGGAACTATCTTCTCGATATCACAAAGAAAGTAGTCTTTTTTGTTTTGAGATCCAGGAAGCCCCCCCTCTACTTTTGCATCGGGAATAAGAGAGGCTAAACCCCTTCCCAGGGGAGACTTTTTCTTAATTTCACTGTCCAATGAGGCCATTTTCGATTCCTTTCTCAATTTCAATTGCTATAGGCATTTCTGGGATGACTTCGATTTCTTCCGTTTTTTCTTCCGCTTGCTTAACTCCCTCAATCCGCTCAATCACTTCTCGGGCTAGGTTGAGGTAACTCTGCGAACCCGTCGAACTGATATCGTACAAAATAACGGGCTTTCCATGACTCGGGCTTTCAGAGAGCTTTACGTTTCTGGGAATGACGGTATTGAACACCCCGCCCTGAAAATGGTTCTTCACTTCTTCTCTGACTTGGCGGCTCAAGTTGTTTCTCGAATCAAACATGGTGAGCACAATGCCGAGTTGTGTCAGGTTCCGGTTGAGCCCTTTTCTTATAAGCTCTGCGGTATTGAGAAATTGGCCCAAACCCTCCATCGCATAATATTCACATTGCAGGGGGATTAAGTAGTGGGTTGCAGCGGTTAGAGCATTCAGCGTCAAAAGCCCAAGGGAGGGCGGACAATCGATAAACACATAGTCAAAACCACCAGCTGGGCTTTGGTTCAATTCTTCGAGCGCGTTCTTGAGTCTCATCTCTCTTGCAATGGCTTGGACCAATTCAATTTCGGCGCCGCTTAAGTTGTTGTCCGAGGGACAAACTTTTAGGTATTCCAAATCCGTTGGATAAATGGCCTCCCTCATGGGAAGCTCGTCAATTAGAACGTGATAAATGTTCTTTTCATTGTAGACCCCTCGGTCTAGCCCCAGACCACTGGATGCATTTCCTTGGGGATCAAGGTCAATCAAAAGGACTTTTCGTTCGGCAGCCGCTACGGAGGCCGCCAAATTAACTGCCGTGGTGGTTTTTCCTACACCGCCCTTTTGATTAGAAATCGCGATGATTTTTGTCATAAAGTGCCTTGTTTTTTTGGGTGAAAAAATCCAAACAATTTATAACAAAGAATTTCGGGAGAGCCAAAAAATTCTTTCGCCACAACGAGTTAGCTCAAGCGGCCCATCAGCCACGGTTTTTGGGGGGCTGTTTTTTTAGTTGTTCCACGTGAAACAATTTTTCTGAAAAGCCGGGCTTTTATGTTCCACGTGGAACAAACTTATAAGCAATCGCTTTCCGAGAGCCACAATCGAGGGGAAGGGTGTACCTAGTTTCTTCGAGCTTTTGGAAGTGTTTTGGCGGAGTGGGTTCCTCGGCTTGGCTTCCAATGTTTACGATTAAGATTGAGCCATCAGACATTCGCGTAGACAAAAATTTAAAAAGCTCCGGGGGCGGCATCACTGCTCGAGCAAAAAGAAGCCCTTGGTGCTTTTCCTCCGGCATTGCTCCTCGAACCTCAACATTTTGTAGCTTTAGTTGGCCAACGACCGCGCCCAAGAAGGTCTGCTTCTTTAAAAGCTTTTCGTACAATCTGACTTTGATATCGGGATTTCGAATGGCAAAGACTAAACCCGGAAACCCGGCTCCGCTTCCTAAATCATAGATCTGATTTCCTTTTAGAAACTTTTTCCCGAAGTCCGAAATAAAAACACTGTCACAGAAGTGTGTTGCAAAGGACAGCTCAATCGACTTCTTGGAGACAAGAGCCATCTTTTCATTCCAGCTTCTCAATATTGAAAAGTACTCATCATACTTTTTGATCTCGTGATCGGTCAGCGCCGGCAAGAACTCTTGAAAGCTATTAAATTGTTCTTTCAGAGAAAGCATGTGCGCTTGGGCCTTTCTTTTTTAGATGGAAAAGAAGCGCCGTAAGCGCTGCGGGCGTGACCCCCGGTATTTTGGCAGCCTCAGCCAGAGTATTGGGGCGTTGTTTCGAAAGCTTTTCTTTCAGCTCAGTCGACAGCCCAATAACAGAAGCATAGTTAAACCTTTCCGGGATTGTTGACTCCTTCATTTTGGACAAGTGGCGAATTTCTTCCTTTTGAATCGAGATGTACCCCTCATATTTTACCTCGATCTCGAGCGTTTCCTGAGTGGCCGGACTCAAAGGTACTCGACAGTCCTCTGGAATATTGTTTCTTCCCCAGTCCATCACATCGGAAATCCCAACCTCAGGCCGCTTCAAAAGATTCGAAAGGCTCTGCGCACTGGTCAGGGGGCTTGTTCCTAAAGCCTCTAATGAACGACAGAGCTCCTCGCTGGGCTTTATGAAGATCTTCTTAAACACGCCTTGAAGCTTCTCTATTTGGTCTTTTCGATGGAGCATCTGATGGTAATTTTCTTCAGACAGCAGCCCAATCTCATGCCCATAGGGGCTTAACCTCAAGTCCGCGTTATCCTCACGCAGGGAAAGTCGGTATTCTGCTCTTGAAGTAAACATGCGGTAGGGCTCAGTCACTCCAAGAGTGGTGAGGTCATCTATCATCACACCGATATAGGACTCTGCTCGGGAAAGCACCAATGCGGGTTCAGACCAAGCCCTTCTTGCAGCATTGATCCCAGCCATCAGGCCCTGAGCGGCGGCCTCTTCGTATCCGGAAGTGCCGTTTACCTGTCCCGCAAGGAAAAGACCCTCAACCCTTTTTGATTCCAAGGAGGGTTTCAACTCACGTGGATCAATACAATCATATTCAACGGCATAGCCGTAACGAGCAAACTCGACTCTTTGACAGCCGGGAATGGTTCGTATGAAGGCGTCTTGTACCTCGGCTGGGAGGCTTGTTGAGATTCCATTTGGGTAAATCCAGTTAGAATCGAGAGATTCTGGCTCAAAAAAGAGCTGGTGCCTTGGTTTATCTGGAAATTTTACGACTTTGTCCTCTATTGAAGGACAATATCTAGGGCCCACTCCTTTGATATTCCCGCTATAAAGGGGGGACTTGTCTAAATTGTTCAAAATCACTTGGTGGGTCTTTTCGTTCGTATGAACTAGGTAGCAGGAAACCTGGGGTAGGGCGATTTGTGTGTTCCAGAAGCTAAAAGTATAGGGGGGCTTGTCTCCCTGCTGCTCTTCCATCTTAGACCAATCGATAGACTCTTTTAACAACCTCGCGGGAGTCCCTGTTTTCAACCGGCTGATAGCGAAACCAAGATCCGCCAAAGAGGCAGAGAGCCCTTGGCTTGCTTTCTCTCCATATCTGCCACCATCGCTTTGGTTAAAACCACAGTGGATGAGGCCTCTCATAAAAGTGCCGGCAGTAATCACTATGTTTTGCGTTCGAATCTCGGTGCTTTCACCTTGAGACTCAACTCGAATGCCACACACTTTTCCGCCCTCAGTTCTGATTTCCTTAACTTCGCCTAAGAGGGTTTGAAGTTTCGGTTGCCCGGCAAGAACGGTCTGCATTCGGCTCGCGTATTCCTTTTTGTCAGATTGGCAACGGGAAGACTGAACCGCGCTTCCCTTTCTGGTGTTAAGCCGTTTGAATTGGATTCCCGTTAAATCGGCATTTCTGCCCATCTCTCCACCAAGGGCATCGATCTCTTTTACCAACTGCCCTTTTCCCACGCCTCCGATGGAGGGGTTGCAGGACATTTCTGCGCTTTTTAGGGGATCCATCGTGATGAGAAGCGTTTCTCTGCCCATTCGGCTTGAAGCGAGCGCGGCTTCGCAGCCGGCATGACCAGCTCCCACTATTACGACTTCAAATTGTTTCACGTGGAACATTTTCCCTATTTTCCTATACAAAACTCGCCGAAAACCCTGTCTAAAACATCCTCGGTTCCCACTTCACCTACTACTAGCTCCAACGCTCTTGTTGCTTCCCTGTTTGTCTCGGCCAAGTACTCCGGGAGTTCATTTCTGTCTAGTTGGACAACTAAAGCTTCCATTAGCTCAAGCGCTTTTTCTAATCTGCTAGCTTCAACGGCAGTGGGAAGTGGCCCGTGGCTTTCGTTTTTCGAGAGCTCCGTCTCTAGTTTTGCCCAAAGCTCGTTGATGCCCTCTGCGGTTTTTGCCGACAGGGGGTGAACGGATTGTCCATACCATTTCCCCCGTGGGGCCATCCACTGATCCAAATCCTTTTTATTCCAAACTACTAAGTGGGGCTTGTTTCCGTACTTCTCAATGAGATTCTCTTCGTCGGGGCTAATGCCCATAGCTCCGTCCACGACTAAAATCCAGAACGCCGCAGCAGAAAGGAATCGCTCGCCCAGTTCTATGCCTTCTTTTTCCCGGGTCTCGGAACTTTCTCGAAAGCCGGCAGTGTCGACAAGCTTCCATCTTCTATCCAGAACCTCAATGTCTTCTTCGATAACATCCCTAGTGGTTCCCGCCTCCTCATGAACAATGGCTCGATACCTTCCCAAAAGCGCATTGAAAAGAGAGCTCTTTCCTGCGTTGGGTTTTCCCGCTAGGACCAGGCGCGGGCTAGTAGCGCCCTTCTTAAACCTCGAATATCGCTGGATAATCTCTGAGCACTCATGAATAGTCTGGATAAGCGGCGCTTTGGCCTGGCCAATCACATCGGAATACTCCTCAGAAAAATCGACTGCCGTATCCAAAATGGCCTGGGTTTTAAGAAGGTGTTCTCGAAGGGCCCCTATCCGCTCTGACAAAGACCCGTCCTTTCTAGAGTAAATTTTTTCTAAATCCGCTGGGTCTTTTGCCAAATAAACATCGCCCAAGTTATCTACATCAGTAGCCGAAACTTTTCCGTTTAGATGTGCCCGATAGGAAAACTCTCCGGGTTGGGCCGGTACAGCACCCAAGTGAAGAAGTGCTTCCTCCAATTTCCTAATAACGGGCTCAGATCCGTGGCAATGAAACTCAACGCTATCTTCTCCTGTATGGGAATGGGGTCCTATGAAGATGAGCGCTAAACACTCATCAATTTTTTTCCCCTCCTGGTCGAAAAGGGTCCCCATGATCATTGCTCGCTTTTTCTCAAGCTCTCCCCCTTGGGCTGGTTTGAAAAGCTTGCGCGCGAGATCGATAGAATCCCGGCCGCTTATTTTCTCGATAGCAACTGCGCAGGGCAGCCGCCCAGAAGCAAGCGCAAATATGCTTTTGTTCGTGGTTAGGTTTTTTCTTAGCACGAGTAGAGCCCCTAAAAATCTGGCCCCGCTTCGTTTAGGTGCTGGTCATTTGTGCCGGACTCGAAGCAGAATTTTTTTCCTTCATCATAACCTGCTGCATGATTCCCAGTAGCGTACTGACAAAAATATACATGGTTAAACCCGCTGGCAGGTTAATCATCATGGCGCTAAACAAAACTGGCATAAACATCATGATTTTTTGTTGAGCTGGATCCATTCCCGCTGCGGGTGTCAGCTTCTGCTGGACGAACATCGAAACGCCCATAAGGACGGGATAAATGTAAAAAGGGTCCTTTGTAGAAAGATCCTGAATCCAGCCAAAGAAAGGGGCTTGAAAGAGCTCAATCGAATTTCCCAAAACTGCATAGAGGGCTATGAAAACTGGCAGCTGAACCAACATGGGCAAACAGCCTCCCATGGGGTTAACTTTGTGCGTCTTAAAAAGAGCCATTTGCTCTTGCTGCATTTTGGCAGGATCGTCCTTGTACTTTTCCTTGAGGGCTGAGATCTGGGGCTGAAGCCGCTGCATCGCTTTCATTGACTTTTGGCTCTTCAGAGTAAGTGGATAAAAAAGAAGCCTGACCAAGATGGTCAAAAGGATAATTGCAACACCGTAATTATGCACCACCCCGTAAAAAGCACGCAGCAACCAGAGCAGGGGATAAGCCAGCTTTGCAAACGTTCCGTAATCAATGAGGCCCAACATTCGAGCCCCTTCAAGCTCGTGATAATCTTTTGCGCCTAAATAATACCGAACGGGGATTCTAATTTCTTCCTGGCCCTCTTTGAGAATGAGCGGGTACCTCAAGTAGGCTCCAACAAAATCCTTTTGCTTGGTTAAAACGATGTCCGGATTAATTTCGCCTCCGGCGTTGGCTACTGCCATTGCGAAATATTTATTTCCAAACGCCAGCCAAGCAGTATTTCCCTGTTCGACCTTTTCCGGGACTTCAATCTTTCCAATCGGGCTTCTGGTTAAAGATTCATTTTGGTATCGAACTACTTCCCAGTTTTTCAGGGGGTCATGGGTGTCGGATTTCTCGGCTCGGGATCCCACCGGAATCATCAGGTAGCCCCAGTCCTGTCGCGACTTTGCTTTGGGCCGAAAAACGATTGTTGAGTCTAAAAAGTAGCTGTTTTCCTTGAGAGAGTATTCTTTTTCAACCTGAGCATTTGGGCTCGTCATCAAAAAACTGACTTGGTCCTCTTTTACGCGTCTTTCGTATTTTCCAGAAGTGAACTCGCTTAATTGAGAATCCGTAAAAACAGTCTCTAGAGCCGGCCCATTTTCGTCGACACTTAAGACGGGCATAGGACCAGATGATTTCTTGGGGGTTAGGCGGTATTTTTTTGTGGTTGCTTCAACCGGCTTTGCGCCCAGATCTGAGAACGTAAGCTCCAGCTTGCCGTTTTCTAGTTTAAAATCCTTGGTCCACTGGGCTGACTGCAGCGTCGAATTGCTGCTTGCTTTTTCGCTCGTAGCCGGGGCAGCGTTTGAAACGGGACTTTCGATCTTTTTGTCCACGCTCGGGGGAAGGGGAGCAAACCACTTCATATAGACAAACCAAATCCCGAAGCACAAAGTAATTGCAGTCCACGTTCTAGCGGCCATTCAAACCCTCCAATAAAATCTTCGTCTCGGGGACTAAATCGAGCCCCCCTTTACCCCACGGGTGACACTTGAACAACCTTTTTGTCGTCAACCAAACCCCGGAGAAAACCCCATGTTTTTCAATAGCTTGTGCGGCGTACTGGCTGCATGTCGGCTCAAACCGACAGGTCCCCCCAACGCCCGATGCGGAATGGAGAAGGTCCCTAAATAAAAAAAGGAGGCATTTAATCGCGTTTTTGCAGCTCATCTGCCCACTTTTTCCAGTCTCCCGCGATGTCATTCTTCTTTAAACCTGCCCAATTCTCTAAATTCCCCTCTCTAGCCACCACATGGACATCTACTTTGGGGATTTCAGCTCTAATTTCTCGATAAACTTCTCTCAAAAGTCGTTTAATCCGATTTCGATCTGTCGCCCTTTTTAAAACTTTTTTCGAGATAGAAATTCCCAGCCGGCCCTGCCCCTCTTTTTTGAAGTAAAAGCTGAAGCGGTCGGTGAAATATCTACGATACGGGCGAAAACGGAAGTCGGACTTTTTCAGTAGTCGCGCAGTCTTGGGAAATTTGGGCAAATCGGATTACTTTCCAGCTACTTTGGGCGTCAATCTTTTTCTGCCTTTACGTCGGCGACGGGCCAAAACTAATCGCCCATCTTTGCGGCTGTTTCTTTTTAAATACCCGTGTGTACGGCGTCTTTTTGTCTTACTCGGTTGGTAAGTGCGCTTCATAATTTTTGACTCCTAAAACTGGTGACACCCTAATGAGGTTTCCTCGCCGTGTCAATGAGGGCCTTTTTGTACATTTTTTTATTCCTTTTTTTTTCGACTTCGTTGCCAACCGGAATCTGTTTTGTTACTTCCCTTATTCCCGTAAACAACAAAGTAAGTTTTCGTTTGGAATCATATGGAAAATTTGGTTTGGGAAGAAATTAAAGGGCAGCTGCGAACCAATTTGGCTCCTCATATTTACCATTCTTTGGTGGCTCCCACTAACTGCAAACAATCTGAAGACGGCGGCTTGGAACTTGATTTTGAAAACGAATTCATAAAAGAGGCTTTTGAAGAAAAGTGTCTCCCGGCGATAAAAGACATCCTGAAAGCCATCAAAAAAGAGCAGGTTCGTTTGGCTTTACACGTTCTGGGATCAGACCAAGAGTTTTTGGACTCTTCGGTTACTCTTACTAATCGAAATCCTTTCGACCCAAAATATACTTTCAGCACTTTTGTGATCGGTAGCTCCAATCAATTTGCCCATGCTGCTTGTCAGGCTGTCAGTCGCCAGCCTGGACAGAGCTACAACCCGCTCTTCATTTTCGGCGGTGCCGGTCTTGGAAAAACCCATTTGTTGCGTGCGATCGGTTACGAGCTTTACCAAACAAAACCCAATCTCCGAATCCTCTTCCTCACTAGCGAAGCTTTCACAAACGAGCTGATTCAGGCCATCCGTAACGAAAAAATGCGGGAGTTCAGAGAAAAATATAGAAATGGGTGTGACGTCCTCTTGCTTGACGATGTCCATTTTTTGGCTGGAAAAGAGAGGACTCAAGAAGAGTTTTTCTACACTTTTAATTATTTGCACGAATCACGAAAACAAATTGTGATTACTTCGGACCGGTATCCAAAAGACATTCAAGGCTTGGAAAACCGGCTCCAGACGAGGTTTGAGTGGGGTCTTGTTGCTGACGTCCAACCACCCGAAATCGAAACCCGTATCGCCATCTTACAAAACAAATCTGAAAAAGAAGGCATTATTCTTCCGGACGAAGTGGCTGCTTACATTGCTTCTTTGGTGACAACAAACATTCGTGAGCTGGAGGGGTCTTTACACCGCGTTCAGGCTTATGCTGCTTTGACTGGAGTTAAAATTACGCTTGATTTGGCAAAACAGATCTTGCGTGAAATTGCTCCCAAAACCAGTCACGATTTAACTCCCGACGCAATTTTAAAAATAGTTGCCCTGCAGTTTGAAGTTAAAAGTGGAGATTTGAAGGCGGACAAACGAACCAGAAACCTCACAATGCCCCGGCACATTTGTTGGTATTTACTTAGAAAGCATCGGGGAATGTCTTATCCACAAATTGCTGAATACTTTGGCGGAAAAGATCACACTACGGTCATTCATGGGGTAAATCGAATCACCGCTCTTCTTAAAAATGACCCCGAGATTTTAAAACACATCAATGCTATCGAGGGTCTGCTCCGGTAAGTTTTGCCCGGTTTTGGTCTCTAGACTCTTTCATCACCCCCAGCATTTCATAAAGACGAATGTAGGGCTCGACCCAAGAAGTGCTTCTCTTTAACCTTGCCAAAGAATATTTCGCATACTCAAAGAAAGCTTGCCGAAAAAGTGGGCGTGGGGCTCCGAATATCAATTTTGAATTTGGTTCTTGCCCCATCCTCACATGGCTTCTTCCCATTCCAAAAAAGTATCGGCGCAAATATTTCTTTGTAACGCGCGCATTCGGAACAAAGTGCCTCACTCTTGCGTTAGGCACCCAAACACCAAATCCCCCTCGGGCTTTAATCCCTTCCAATATTTCGGTTTCCTCTCCGAACAGCCTCTCCTGGCCAATGTGGCCCAAGTGAATATTGAAGTTTCTTTCAGAAAAAACAGAAGACCGATAGGCCAAGTTTGCACCAAAAGCCTGCTCGCCTGGGTTCAGTTTTCTCTCCTGCTCTCCCAAATTTCTAATCAAAATAGCTCCCTCCAAGAGGTGCTGGTTTCTTAAAACCCAGGGGGCGGGGGAGCTTTCAAAAAGCGGTTCGATGGCACCACCAAAATATTCCGCTGATGGCCAGCGCTTAGCAGCTTCCCAGTAGGAATTGACCAGGTTTTTATCGGCCAAAGCATCCGTATCTATCTGAATGATTAACTTGCCCTTGCTCTCGATCAGCGCTCGATTCCGTGCAAAAGAAATTCCCTGTTGGGGTTCGAAAAAATTCCTCAGTGGCAGTTTTTTAGAGAAGCCCGAAATAACATTTGCAGTGTTGTCCGTGCTGTTGTTATCGACTACCACAACCTCCCATGAGATCCCTGCTGGGATATCAAGCTCGGTTAAGTGTTGCAGACACTGGGACAGCATTTCTGCCCAGTTCCAAGTACAAACCACGATGCTGATGTCCATGCTTTGAATTATAGCACTGGGGAGTTGTTAATAACTTTGTTAGAAGTCTTGTTAAAAAGGTGTCAGCGGCTTGTTAATAACTTGTTAATAACTCTAAATTCACAGATCACGAAAAAGAATCCTCTGAAAAACCACATGCTTTTCCACAGGCAATTGCTTATTCATTTCAATAACTTAAACTAGTTACCAACATATTAACAAAGCTAATTACTACTACTAATAATTAATATATATAGAAGAATTAAAAGAATCTTAAGTAACAGGAAGTTAGAGGTACTTATGAAATTTACGGTTTCTAAAGCAGATATGTTGTTAGGTCTGCAACGAGTACAAAACGTTGTGGAACGAAGAGCAACTATGCCGATTCTTTCCAATGCTCTTCTTAGAGCAGACAATTCATTTCTGTCTCTTTCTGCAACCGATTTGGAAGTCGGTATTCAAAGCTTGCTCCCAGCCACTGTAAAAGAAAAAGGTGCCATCACAGTTAAAGCCAGAAGTCTTTTGGACATTGTTAGAGAGTTGCCAGACACACATATTTCATTTCAAACGAAGGATAATTCCAGATTAGAGATTACCGCCAAGAAAAGCGTTTTTAATATTGTTGGTTTACCGGCAGAGGATTTTCCGGAGATTCCGGGATTTAATAGTGAAGAGCAGATTCCGTTCATCAGAATGAACGGTAAAACCATGGTTAAAATGCTCGATAAGACCCTATACGCAGCTTCTACTGACGAAGCTAGGTATCACCTTAACGGTGTCTATTTTGAAACACTGGAAGACAAAGCAAAGGCCCAAAAGGTTTTTAGATTAGTAGCCACGGATGCACACAGGTTGGCGTTGGTAGATAGTTTCGAAGCTTTGTTTGATGATAATTCTTGGAAGATGTTCCAAGAAGGCATCATTGTCCCTCGAAAAGGGCTTAACGAGTTGCGTCGATTGCTCTCTGAAGGTGTTGAAGACTTTTTCGTATCGATAAAAGGAAAAATGCTGTTGGTAAAACGTGAGGGGCTTTTCCTTTCCATGCGTCTTATCGAAGGAAAATACGCTGATTACCGGCGGATTATCCCCGAATCACAATCCTCAGGTATTAAAGTCGACAAAGAAGCTTTTTTAGCTTCTTTAAAGAGAATTTCTTTGATGTCCTCGGACAAATCTCGTAGTCTTACGTTCAACCTAAGTCCCGGAATTTTGCAGCTTTCTAGCCAAAGTCCGGAATTAGGAGACGCCCAAGAAGAGATTCCAATCGACTATCAGGGTGAGGAAATGAAGATAGGCTTCAATTCCCGCTATTTGATCGATGCGGTCTCATCCATTGAAGGCGATAGCGTAATCCTGGAATTAAAAGGGAAACAGAACCCAGGGGTTATTCGCGCATGCACTGGCGATAATCACACCAGTGTTGTGATGCCGATGCGAATCTGATTCCCGGTTAACTGGAGACTTATTGGATGGCCATTGAAAACGAGTCAGCACCTGTTCAAAAGGCAGGGTATGGTGCGGATGCCATCCAAGTTCTAGAAGGGCTGGAAGCAGTTCGAAAACGGCCCGGGATGTACATTGGTGACACCGGCGTTCGCGGGCTTCATCACCTCATTTGGGAAATCGTAGACAACTCAATTGACGAAGCGATGGCAGGTCATTGCAAGACCATCCATTTGACTATTCATGTTGATAATTCAGTGACTGTGGAAGATGACGGACGAGGAATTCCCGTTGATCTCCATAAGACTGAAAAAGTTTCTGCTTTAGAAGTTGTTCTCACCAAGCTACATGCCGGCGGAAAATTTGATAACAACGCTTACAAAGTATCCGGCGGGCTTCATGGTGTGGGTGTTTCCGTCGTAAACGCACTTTCAGAACGCCTGACTGCAGAAGTAAAACGCCAAGGAAAAGTTTATGTCCAGCAATATGAACGAGGAAAGCCTTTAGCTCCAGTAAAAGAAGTCGGTGTTACAGATAAAACCGGAACCAAAATCGTTTTCAAACCCGATCCAGAAGTTTTCGAAACTACTGAATTTAGCTTTGATACTGTTGCCAATCGAATTCGAGAACTCTCCTATTTGAACCGTGGAATCAGAGTTATTTTAACTGATGAGCGTTCTGAAAAGACCCAAGAATTTCATTCCGAAGGCGGGATTAAATCGTTCGTTGAGTACCTCAACAAGGCAAAAACAAAATTATTCAACGACGCCATTTATTTTTATGCAGAAGCTACCGGAATTTTCCTGGAAGTTTCTTTGCAATGGAACGATGGCTATAAAGAAAATATTTTTACTTTTGCAAACAACATCAACACGGTTGAGGGCGGAACCCACTTGGCAGGGTTCAAAACCGCACTTACCCGGTGTGTGAATAAGTATATTGATAATTCCGGTCTATCAAAAGACCTGGGCGAGAGCCTCACTGGTGAAGATATCCGCGAAGGGCTTACCTCCGTTATCAGTGTGAAAATTCCCAACCCCCAATTTGAAGGGCAGACAAAAACCAAACTTGGTAACTCAGAAGTCAAAGGCTTGGTGGAAAACCTGATGAACGAAAGGTTTTCTATTTATCTCGAAGAAAATCCTGGGGATGCAAAGAAAATCGCTTTGAAAGCGATTGAAGGTGCCAGAGCCAGAATTGCTGCTCGAAAAGCACGAGATCTGACTCGTCGAAAATCAGCACTGGATCTCGGCGGGCTGCCCGGAAAAATGGCAGATTGCCAAGAAAAAGATCCCGCGCTTTGCGAACTCTACCTTGTAGAAGGGGATTCTGCGGGTGGCTCAGCAAAGCAAGCGCGCGATCGTAAGAACCAGGCGATTTTGCCCCTGAAAGGTAAGATCCTGAATGTTGAAAAAGCCCGTTTCGATAAAATGCTCGAGTTTGCCGAAATTAGAACTCTCATTACGGCACTAGGAACTGGAATCGGTAAAGAAGACTACGACATTGCAAAAGTTCGATACCACAAAATCATTATCATGACCGATGCCGACGTTGACGGCGCACACATTCGCACCCTTTTACTTACTTTCTTCTATCGGCAAATGCCCGAAGTTATTGAAAAGGGCTACCTCTATATAGCCCAGCCCCCTCTCTACAAAGTTAAAAAAGGGAAGACGGAACGATATATTCGAAACGATTCCATGCTTGAAGACTTTGTGCTCTCTCAAGCGCTCGAAGATCTCGACATCTTGGCGGCATCGGAAAAAGTTGAAAAAGGAACAGCAAAAAACATTTTCAAAAAAGTAAGCCAGTTTCAACAGTCTCTCACGAGCCTTGCTCGAAAAGCGGACGCTGAACTGGTTCGAACGGTCGCTTTAGACGACTCGTGGACAATCGACACACTCAAGAGTGAAACCGATCTAAAAAAGAAGCTGGATGCCTATCAGACCAAAGTTTCCTCTACTAACGGCGGGGTTGGATTTACTTACACGATTTCTGCAGACTCAGAACACGGCGGATTTCAAGCGGTCTGCGTAACGGCAAAACACAATTTAAAAGCCACCACTAAAATTACTTGGGATTTTTTGAACTCCCCTCAGTTGGCAGAGCTCAAGAAATCTGCCCAAAGTTTTTCCAAAATAGGAAAGCCTCCGTTCCATCTGATCGAAGGAGAGGCAAAAGCTACTTACCAAGAGGTAGAATCGCTAAGACAAGCTGTGATGGCTCATGGGCAGACAGGATTGCAGATTCAACGGTATAAAGGTCTGGGAGAAATGAACCCCGAGCAATTGTGGGAGACCACCATGGATCCCAAGGTTCGGTCTCTCCTGCAAGTTCAGGTCGAGGATGGAGCAGAGGCCGACAGCGTCTTTTCAGTTCTGATGGGAGATCAGGTCAAGCCCAGAAGAGATTTTATTGAAGAGAATGCCCTTCGAGTAAGAACATTGGATGTTTAGGATTTAAAAAATGGAAACGCCAACCACAACAGAAACACATTTGACTGCGGTCAGCATCGAAGAACAGATGCGCGAAGCGTATCTTGAATACGCGATGTCAGTCATTGTGGGCCGCGCTCTTCCCGATGTTCGTGACGGGATGAAACCAGTCCATCGACGTATTTTGTACGCCATGTATGACATGGGCAATACCCACGACAAGCCCTACAAAAAGTCAGCCCGTATCGTCGGGGATGTCATCGGTAAATACCACCCGCACGGGGATACAGCAGTTTACGAAACCATGGTCCGAATGGCGCAAGATTTTTCCATGCGCTATCCTTTGGTCGACGGCCAAGGCAACTTTGGTTCCGTGGATGGCGACTCAGCTGCGGCGATGCGATACACGGAAGTTCGTCTTGAAAAAATCACCAACGAAGTTTTAGCGGATCTCGACAAAGAGACCGTCGATTTTGCTCCGAACTATGACAACTCTTTGAAAGAGCCCACGGTTCTTCCAACCCGAGTGCCCAATTTGCTGATCAATGGTTCTTCCGGGATTGCGGTTGGAATGGCCACGAACATTCCGCCACACAACCTTGGCGAAATTGTGGATGCTCTAAAGGCGGTCATTGCTAAACCAGAGATTGGAACTTTGGAGCTCATGAAAATAGTTCCTGGCCCGGACTTCCCTACAGCGGCGTTCATCTATGGACGAAAAGGAATCAAGGAAGCTTACGAAACAGGCAAAGGCATTATCCATCTACGAGCGAAAACAGAGATGGAAACCTTTAAAGGCGACAGAGAACGAATCGTCGTTACTGAAATTCCCTACCAAGTGAACAAGGCCAAGCTAATCGAAGACGTGGCTTCCCTTGTGAATGAAAAAAGGGTGGAAGGAATTTCCGATATTCGAGATGAATCGGATCGAAAAGGCATGCGCATTGTGTTCGACTTAAAAAAAGGCGAAGACAGCAGAGTCGTTTTGAATCAGCTTTTCAAAAACACCCAAATGGAAACCTCTTTTGGGATCAGTATTTTGGCTCTGGATCGCCAGCAACCCAAAATGATGGGGCTTAAAGAGTGCTTGGTGGCTTTTGTTGCCCACCGAAAAGAAGTTGTCACCCGAAGAACAGTTTACGAATTAAAGAAAGCGGAAGAAAGAGCACACATTTTAGAGGGCTTGAAAAAAGCGGTTGAAAATCTGGATGCGGTAGTTGCCCTCATTCGAAAAGCATCGAATCCTCAAGAAGCTCAAGTGCAACTGATGGACAAGTTTGCTTTGAGCGAAATTCAGGCAAAAGCCATCCTAGATATGCGCTTGCAGCGCCTCACGGGCCTTGAACGGGACAAGATCATCCAGGATTACAAAGACACGATGGCCCTGATTGCAGAGCTAAAAAGTATTTTGGCCGACGAGAAAAAGGTTTTAGCTATCATCGAAAAAGAACTCGATGAAGTCCGGGCCAAATTTGCAAATCCCAGACGTACTCAATTTATCGAAGAACAAGAAGACATCACCACAGAAGATCTGATCGCCGAAGAGGAAATGGTAGTGACCGTGACCTACTCTGGCTATATCAAGCGCCTGCCCGTGGATACTTATCGATCCCAAAAGCGCGGTGGAAAAGGCGTCATGGGAGCAGGAACCCGGGCTGAAGACTTCATCTGGGATATTTTTGTTGCAAGCACACACGAGCACATTCTGTGTTTTACAGATCAGGGTCGAATCTATTGGTTGAAGGTTTACAAGATTCCTGAAGCAGGGCGAACCGCAAAAGGAAAGCCAATCGTCAATCTTCTCAATCTCAGCACCAACGAACGCATTCAAGCAGTGCTTCCTGTGAAAGAGTTTAAGGAAAACTGGTTTGTAACGATGGTTACCAAAAATGGAACCATCAAGAAGACCAGTCTCGAAGCATTTTCCAGACCCATGAAAAAGGGAATTATCGCTCTGACAACGGATGAGGGGGATACTTTGGTCGATGCTAAAGTAACCCAAGGAAGCCAGCACATTGTTTTGGTCAGCAAAGCAGGACAAAGTATTCGATTTGAAGAAACGGATGTTCGCCCGATGGGAAGAAGCGCACGAGGAGTTGCGGGCATGAGACTCGATGGTGGCGACGAAGTGATTGGAATGGCTATCGTCGAAGCCGACTCCCAAAAGGAACAGCTTTTAACAGTGACTCAAAATGGTTATGGCAAACGAACTTTGATGGAAGAATACCGGGTCCAGGGACGCGGGGGCTCGGGGATCATGACCATGAAAATCACGGAAAAGAACGGGCCCATCGTGGCTGTCAGGCAAGTTGCAGACGAAGATGAATTGATTTTGGCATCAGACAAAGGGAAGGTCATTCGGACACGAGTTTCCGAAATTTCCGAAGTGGGAAGAGTCGCTCAGGGAGTTCGATTGATCAATTTGGAAGAGGGCGAGCAAGTCGCTGCAGTGGCAAAAATAGTCGAGAAAGACGAAGAGGAAGCGGCCCAGCCCGTAACCCCCACGAAAAACCCGCCAAGCAATGCTTGATTCTAAAAAACTGAAAATAATGGTGGTGATGGGGAATGCGGCCCTCACTAAAGCAGTTCTCATGTTCGGTCTAGGGTGGGGCGGCTACAAACTTGACCAAAAATGGGGAACCAAGCCGTTTCTGATGTTTTTTGGAGTTCTCTTGGGCTTGGGCTTGGGAATTTGGTACATCATTGTTCTCGCTAACAGATTTAATCGACAGGAAAACCAAGACAATTAAATGATTCAATGATGAGACGGCTTTGGCATTACAGCACACTCCTCTTGCCACTTGCTCTAATGATTGCTTTTGCTCCCCCGAAAGAACCGCACCCACAAAAAAAACAGTCAAAATTAGAGCGTGTGGCCCACGCGGGCGGGGCTATCGATGGCACCCCTTATACGAACTCCCTAGAAGCTTTGGATTTAAACAGAGACCGCTATGATTTTTTTGAAGTCGATTTGAATTTTACATCCGACGGACACTTGGTTTGTATCCATGATTGGAACGCGTTTTCTGCTCCTCCCACACTCAGCGAGTTTGAGGAACGGGGTAAAAACTCCAAATACAAAAACTGCACTTTGGAATCTCTGGTTTTTTGGATGAACCAAAACCCAAGAAAAACCATCATAACGGATGTGAAACAAGACAACCTCAAAGCGCTTCAACTAATCGCACAGGCCCATCCAACCCTCCAGCACAGGATCATCCCGCAAATTTATCACCCGGCGGAATATTTTCCTGCGCGCCAACTGGGATACAACCAGGTGATTTTTACATTGTATGTCTTTGGAGGAAGCAACCAAGAGGTTTTGAATGCAGCGAGGAGGTATGATTTTTTTGCGATCACCATGCCCCCAGAGCGGGCCTTAGCACTCGCAAAGCCGCTCAAAAAGCTGGGAGTGCCTAGTTATGTGCACACTATCAATTCGCAGAAAGAGTATGAACAGTACAAGGAGCTAGGCATCAGTGAAATTTACACGGACTCTCTTTGGATCCGCTAACCAGACGAGAAAGCTCTTGGAGCCCCTCTTGTTCTTGGTGGCGCTCATTTTTTTTGCGACTTCATTGGTTGGACTTTTTAGGGCGACCCTCATTCTGTTAGGAGTAACCACCTATTTGGAGGCAGATCCCGCCTTGGTAAAAAGCAGCTGGATCAGACGGGGAGTTTTTTCAGCCCTGGTCGCCGGGGAAATATTTTTGTTGGGCGGGAACATGGCGCGGGCGACTTTGGGCTTTGTCTTGGTTGCACTAATAGTCTTATTGTGGGCAGCCCGCTCCGGAAAGAACCGGAGAGCGCTTTTTCTCCTGCCGCTGGTTTCGATTCTCCAATGGGGATTTGTTTTCAAGGTTGCGGCTTGGCCGCAAACTCACGGGACTTATCTTGCCCTTTTGTTTCTTGTTTTAATAACGGCCAACCTATCTCGAGCGCTTTCGATGGGTTCGTGTTTGGGAATCAGCCTGTCTTTATTGGGCGGGCTTTGGCTACTTAAAAACAGCTACCCGGACTACGTAAACTCTGAGTTTTATTGGCGGTTTAATGCAACAGTGCTGTTGGTGGCTGTCTTGGCTACACCCAAGTTTAGGGTTGGTAAGATCCTGTTGGGGCTGCCGAACGGCTTTTTTTCTCCCCTGACGCTCTGTGGACCCGCGCTTTATTTTTTGGTGAGCTGGTGGGCAGAGGCCCTGGCCCCGTGGGCTTGGCGCGTTGCACCCTTCGTCCCGTAACTTCAGAAAATCAAAGTTGAATTCTCGACTTCTCACAGGTAAGACAGGGCCTTACTTTATGGAACATCACGGCCCCACTTCTTGGGTACTTTTAATTCCGGGACTCTCTCATGATCCAAAATGGATCGGAGTCAATGCGTCTATTCTTTTGTTTCTTTTTATCACGGTTCTATCTTTTGCTGGCAGGGCTGCCTTAAGCAGTGGTGTATCTGGCTTTATCGTTCCCTCTCCGAAAGCAAAACTTGCCACCCTTTTAGATCTCCTAGTGGAAAGCCTTTATAAAATGTGCCAAGGCACTTTGGGTGCTCACGCCAATGAACACTTTCCTTTCGTTGCGACCCTTTTTGTTTTTGTCTGGTTTTCGAACTTGATGGGGCTGCTCCCATTGTCTGCTTCTCCCAGTGCGAGTCTTTACACGACGGTAGCTTTGGGCCTTGCGAGCTTTGTTTATTACAACGTCCATGGCATTCGGGCACATGGATTTGTGGGATACTGCAAACACTTTTTAATGGGGATGGGGCTTGCCGGAATTCCCATCGCTTTCTTTGAGCTGATCTCTCACGTGCTTCGACCCGTTACTTTGGGACTCCGTCTTAATCTAAACATTCAGATCGACCATATGCTAGGGACTGTTTTCGGTTCCATGGCCAAATATATTGTTCCGGTCCCTTTGATGATTTTTGGAATCGTTGTTTGTACGATTCAAGCCTTCCTGTTCGCCACTCTCACTTCGGTGTACCTTCAAATGGCCACCGAACATGAAGATCACGGACATGAAGGGGAACACCATCACTAAAAATTTTTTTGGAGGTAATAAAGATGAAAATGAATCAAGTGAAGAAGTCCTGGTTGTTGGTTGTTGGATTAATGCTGTCTTCGGTAAGCGCTTTTGCTGAAGAAGCCGGCCACGCTGCAAGCGCCGCAATGGGTGGCGATTGGGCTAAAGCTTTTGCTGGAGCTCTGGGAATTGCACTGGCAGTAATTGCAGCTTCCACAGCCCAAGGTAAAATTGCTGTGTCCTACATGGACGGCGTTTCCCGTAATCCTGGCGCGCAAAAAGGAATGGGAACTCAGCTGATCTTGAGCTTGGTGTTCGTTGAAACACTGGTTCTGTTCACTGTGGCTATTATTTTCGTAAAGATGTAATAGAGACAAAATTAAAACACCGCAGGGCTTTGGCCTTGCGGTGTTTTTTTATTTAAGAAGGGGCGCCAAAAACGCGCCCGTGTAAGATTCCTTAATTTTGCTCAGGCCCTCTGGAATGCCCTGATACAAGATCCTCCCACCGTCTTCTCCCCCTTCGGGGCCCAAATCGATCAAGTGGTCTGCCTGTTTAATGACATCTAAATTGTGTTCAATCACAACTACCGTATTTCCTTGGTCAACCAGTCGGTGAAGAATTTCAACAAGCTTCTTCACATCGTGGAAGTGCAGGCCCGTGGTGGGCTCATCCAAAATATAAACCGTACGTCCAGTTGCCCTTTTTGTGAGCTCGCGCGCCAGCTTGATCCGTTGGGCCTCGCCGCCAGACAGAGTCACGGAGCTTTGCCCGACTTTTATGTAGCCCAATCCAACGTCCAGCAAAGTCTGAAACTTCGATTTAATACTGGGAATTCTCTCAAAAAAGCTGGCCGCTTCTTCAATCGGCATTTCCAAAACATCCGCAATACTTTTCCCCCTGTAAAGAACCTCCAAAGTCTCTCTGTTGTAGCGCCGGCCTTGGCAAATTTCACAGGGGACAAACACGTCTGGCAGAAAGTGCATGCTGATCTTAAGGGTTCCATCGCCACTGCAAGAATCACAGCGCCCACCTTCCACATTGAACGAGAACCTGCCCAAAGTGTAGCCGCGCACTTTCGCTTCTGGGAGGCCTGCAAAAAGCTGGCGGATTTCCGTAAAAACCCCGGTGTATGTTGCAGGGTTTGATCGTGGAGTTCTGCCGATGGGACTTTGATCCACATAGATTGCCTTGTCTACGTGCTCAAGTCCGGCAATTCCAGCTATCGAAAGGCCGGCAGTAGACTTGCCTGAAAAATGTCTCAGAAGGGCCGGCAGGAAAGTATCAATCACAAGAGTGCTTTTTCCAGAACCCGAAACACCTGAAACGCAAATAAAAGTGCCCAAAGGAAATATCGCAGTTTCATTTTTTAAGTTGTGGGCGGTAACGTTCTTTAAGGTAATAGAAGCATCTTTTCTTCCAGATCTGCGGGCTTTTGGAACGGGGATTTCAATCTCTCTTTTAAGGTACTTGGCAGTGAGCGAATCTTTGGAGCGAAGAAGATCTTTGGAAGTTCCCGAAAAAACCACCTCGCCTCCGTGCACTCCGGCCCCCGGTCCGATATCTATGACATAGTCCGCATGTTGGATGGTTTCTTCGTCGTGCTCAACCACTAAAACAGAGTTTCCTTGGTTTCTGAGCCGTTCCAGAGTCTGTATGAGCCGTTGATTATCCCTTTGATGAAGACCGATGCTGGGTTCATCCAACACATAAAGAACTCCCACCAAATGAGAACCAATCTGAGTTGCCAATCGAATCCTTTGAAACTCGCCCCCAGAGAGGGTGCTGCCTGAGCGATCTAGGGTCAGATAGGTAAGCCCCACGTTTTCCAAAAAATCCAGCCGGGACTGAATTTCTTTCAAAATGGGCTCAGCAACTGGAGCCTGTGACGGGCCCCACTTCAACAGGGAGATATTTTTCTTTGCCTCTACCACAGTGGCCTTGCAGAACTCCGCAATGTTCTTTTGATCGAGCTTAACGGACAGAGACTCTTTTCGCAGGCGGGCTCCTTGGCAATCCGGGCAGGGAAGATAAGTCAAAAAATCGGCAAGAGTGCTGCCGGCCTCTTCCTCGATTCCCTCCTCGAGTTTCTCTTCAAGAATGGGGATCACGCCCTCAAAGCGTTGGCGGAACTTTGAAAACTCCAACTCATCGGAGCCGCTTCCAAACAAAATAATGTTCCTGGTTTTTTCCGACAACTTTTCAAAGGGGGTGTCCGCAGAAAAACGGTATTTCTTGGAGAGCGGCTCCCAGACTTGTTTCAACCAGCTTTTTGTTTTCCCGGCCCAAGGAGCGATAGCCCCTTCGTTCAGAGAAAGCCGTGGATTCGGCACGATCAAATCGGGATCAAATTTGCTTTCGGTTCCCAAGCCTTCGCACACTTCACACCAGCCATGTGAACTGTTGAAAGAAAAACTTCGCGGCTCCAGCTCTGGAAAGCTAACACCGCAATCCGTACAAGCAAAGTGTGTGGAGAAAAGCTGAATGGAAGCGGGATCCGCCCACTCGATTTCAGCAAGACCCGAAGCCAACTTGGTGGCGCTTTCGAGCGCTTCAAGCAACCGGGTTTCAACGCCTGGTTTTAATATGAGGCGGTCCACGTAAACTGAAATATCGTGCTTGTAACTCTTTTTCAGTTTAATGGGAGCGGCCAAACTGACCTCCTGGCCATCAACGCGGACTCTGGTGAAACCCTGACTTCTCAGCTCCTGAAGCTCTTTTTGGTATTCCCCCTTTTTTCCACGCACAATCGGAGCAAGAACTGAAAAACGAGCCCCTTTTTCTTTTGCCATCACTTGATCGGAGATCTGCGAGAGCGTCTGGCTGGTGACTCTCCTTTTACACAAATAGCAGTGAGCCTCTCCCAATCGGGCATAAAGAAGGCGCAAAAAATCATAAATCTCCGTAATGGTGCCCACGGTTGATCTTGGATTTCTAGAAGTGTTTTTCTGCTCAATTGAAATGGAGGGTGAGAGCCCCTCAATAGAATCCACATCCGGCTTGCTCATTTGTTCCAAGAACTGGCGCGCATAGGACGAAAGCGATTCCAAATAACGCCGTTGTCCCTCGGCATAAATGGTGTCAAACGCCAAAGAGGACTTGCCAGACCCGCTCAAGCCCGTGATGACAACGAGCTGGTTTCTGGGAATGTGCAGAGAAACGTTTTTAAGGTTGTGCTCTCTAGCACCTTTAATTGAGATCTCTTTTCGAATCAAAGGGCACTGATAATTTGATGAACGGTTGTTTCGATTTCGCTTTTTATTTCTTTCAGCCGGCGCTCACTGGTGGCCTCAAAACGGAGAACCAGCACTGCCTGCGTATTGGAGGCCCGGACCAATCCCCAGCCATCTTCAAACTCAACTCGAGCGCCATCGATGGGATTCACTCGGTACCCCTTTGCTTCAAGCTGCTTTTTTGCCCGATTAACGACTTCAAACTTTTTCTCGTCCGCACACTCCATTCTGATCTCTGGCGTGCAGAACGAGGGGGGCAAATCCTGAAGAAGCTCCACCGGAGTTTTGTGAGCGGCAGAGATAATTTCAAAAAGCCTGACAGCTGCATAGATCGCATCATCGAAACCAAAATACCGATCCTTGAAAAACATGTGCCCCGACATTTCTCCCGCCAAAAGAGCCCCGGTTTCCTTCATTTTGGCTTTAATCAGGCTGTGCCCGGTCTTCCAGAGGATGGGTTTTCCTCCGTGGCGCTCAATGTCTTGGAAAAGCCTGTGGGATGCTTTTACTTCCGAAATAACCGCGGCCCCGGGGTTTTCCTTCAGCAAACTCCGCGAGTAGAGTACAAGAAGCTCATCCCCAAACAGTGCCCGACCGCTGGCATCAATCACCACCAGCCGATCAGCATCGCCATCGAATCCAATGCCCACTGCTGAGCCGTGCTTTTTTACTTCTTTCGCTAGAAACTCTTGGCTTTCTGGTTCTGTCGGATCGGGTGGATGAACGGGGAAGCTCCCATCCGGTTCGCTGAGAAGTTCAATTACTTCACATCCCAAGGATCTGAAAAGCTCGGGAGCCACCACTCCGGCAGCGCCATTTCCACTATCCACCACCACTTTAAGTGGGAAGGGATGCTTCACGATCTTTTTGATGTGGCTGCAATAGTCTTTTTTGATATCCACTGTTTTCACGGAGCCCTGCCCCGCTGAAAACTTGCCGGACTTTACCAAGTGTTTAAGTTCTTGAATTTCGCCACCATGAAGAGAGGTTTTTCCAACACAAACCTTAAGCCCATTGTGCTCCGAGGGGTTGTGACTTCCCGTGATTTGCACACCGCCGTCGGTATTTAAGTGAAAAACAGAAAAGTAAAGGAGCGGAGTCGGTACAAGCCCGATATCGATAACCTCAAGCCCTGTTGAAACGAGACCTTCGATCAGGGCTTTCTGAATTCTGGGGCCCGATAAGCGGCAATCTCGACCCACAGTAAAAGTTTTTCCATTTTTTGCTCGTACGAAAGTCCCAATCGCTTTTCCAAGGAGCACCGCAACCGAATCTGGCATGTCTCGATCTGCAATCCCCCGGATGTCATACTCTCTAAAAATCCCCTCATTGAGCTGCATTTTTTTCTCCTATACGCACGATGTGCGCTTCCGATTTTTTTCTCTCCAGCCAAAGAAGCATTTTCTTTTCAACTTCGCTATTGATCATTTGGCCTCGGAGAGCCTCTTTCTTTTCTTTTGAAAGGGATGCAAAGTCTGAGGAACGGGTGTCCAGCAACTTTAGAATGTGATAGCCGCCGGAAGTTTTTACCGGACTTGAGATGCCCCCAACAGCAAGCTTTGGGACCACCGCTTGCAACTCTTTGGACAGGGAAGAGAGGGACAAGAACCCCAAGTCTCCGCCGGTTGGAGCCGTTGAGGAATCCTCGGAAGATTCTTTGGCGACTTCATCAAATCGCTCGGGAGAGTCCTTCAGGGAACGGTAAAGGGTCTTCGCTTTTTCGTTGTTTCCTGCAAGGATATGGGCCAAGTGATACTGCAAATCTTTGGCGGAACCCTGATTCTGTCGGGTATAAAAATGCCGGAGCTGTTCTTCGGTAACCTCAAGCGATGGTTTGATTTCTCGATCGATCAAGCTTCTTCGCTCAATTTGTCTTCGAAGGCCGTCCCGGTATTCCGGCATGTTGGTGCCCAATTGTTTTAGCCTCTCGGACAGCTGCGCTTCAGAAATGCCATTTCTTTTGACGATCGTTCGGATTTGAGCATCTACTTCTTGGTCGCTTGCTTTCAACTCAAGCCGCTTAACTTGCTGATCTACGATTGTTTCTTCGATAAGAAGCTGGAGGGCAACGTTTTTGTCCCTCACTGCTCGGGGATCTACTCCACCAAAAAGCTCTTGAAAGGCTTTGGATTGTAATTTCTTCTGAAAGCGATCAACGTCTGATTCCAGAACAATATCATTGTTCACGGAGACAAGAGTTTTATCGATTGTCTTGCTCCAAAGAGAAGAACAGAGAACGACCAGGGCCAAGCCAGCAAAACGGATCATGGAAATTTAACTCCTGATTAAACGACACAAAGCGGAAAACAGCTTTTTTGCACCAGATCAAATTACTGGAACCGGCAGCGAACCGCAAGGAAACAGGATACAATTAAACAATGACCAAAGCTTTCTGGGGCAGCTTTGTTTTTCTCATGATTTGTCGAGGAGCCATTGCTGAGACCGCTATCCTTTACACCGCGAATCGTCAGGGAGAAGTAGACCCCTGTGGGTGCCAGATTAAGAACTTGGGGGGCTTGAGCCAAATGGCCGAGCGAATTGCTCAGATAAAGAAGATGGGCAGCCCGCTGTTTCTCGACGCTGGGAATGCTTTTTTCTCCGGGCCCAGAATGAACCCGGATCGGAAGGACTTGGAGAATGCGCGAGCGGATCTCATTGCAAGAAGTTACCAATTGATGGGCCTTGCAGCTTTTTCTCCTGGCGAAGGGGATTTTTCCGCGGGTGGGGATCGGTTTTGGCAGCTGATAAAAAAAACAGGAGCTTTGGCTGTGTCGGCAAATCTTGAGGAAAACAAGGGCAGGGGAACTTTTAAGCCGTATCTTGTCTGGAGCGGCGGGGGCATCAAGATTTTAGTAACCGGGTTAACGGCTTTTAACGCGTCAGTTATTCCTGATGGAATCCAAGAAAAACCGGCTCGTGCCGCTCTGAAAGCGCTTTGGAAAGACGTGGAGGCCCAAAAGCCCGATCAAGTGGTGGTGCTCTCCCATTTGGGACGAACTGAGGACGAGAAAATTGCTAGAGAGTTTCCCGGAGTCTTTATAGTAGGCTCTAAATCATTGGATTTTCTTCTGGAGCCGCTGAAGCTGGGAAATAGTTTTGTTTTTGAAGTCGGAATCCAAGGGCAGCGACTGGGTGAAATAGTTTTGGAGAAAGGAAAAGCGGGTCCGACCACAGCAAAACTGACCGAGCTGGGCATGGAATATGACAAGCCCAACGGCGTAAAAAAACTCATTCAAGAATTTAAAAAGAAGAAGCCCGAAAAACCATGAGAGCCAAAGAGTATTTACAAATTTTTACGAGCCGAAAAATGGCGGTTACTGCGCTTTTGGCCTTTTCTTCCGGCCTGCCACTGCCTTTGGTTTCTGGAACCCTCGATGTTTGGATGCGATCAGAAGCTGTTGATCTGACGGTGATTGGCTTGTTTAGTTTCGTTCAGCTTCCTTACTCTCTAAAAGTTCTGTGGGCCCCCTTCATGGATTTTTTCAGGCTTCCTTGGCTTCATGCACGCGCCGGTTGGATGCTCGTGACCCAAGCGCTTCTGGCCGCAGCCCTTTTTACCATGGGCCAATTGAATCCAGTCTCCAGCCCATGGTCTATAGCCGGCATGGCTTTTCTTGTCTGTTTTTTAGCCGCCAGCCAAGACATTGCGATTGATGGATACCGCGCGGAACTTCTCAGCGAGAAAGAGCGGGGGATGGGCGCTGCTTTGGCAAGTGTTGGCGGCCGAGTCGGATTTCTTGTTTCGGGATCTGTGGCTTTAATCTTGTCCCAGCACTTGCCGTGGTCCACCGTTTACACGGTAATGGCCATTTGCATGGGGGTCGGAGTATTGGGCGCACTCCTCTCTCCCCGGACAGAAGCAGAAAACCATTCCAGAATCAGTTTAAAACAATCGGTGGTTGACCCATTCAAAGGGATACTAAGCCGAGAAAAGGCGCTGTGGATGCTCGTGTTCGTTCTGTTGTTTAAGCTGGGAGATGTTGTTGCAGGAAAAATGTTGTCACCCTTCTTGATCGACACTGGCTTTAGTCGAGAGCAGCTGGGACTTGTTAATAAAGGTTTTGGAATGATCGTGTCTGTCATAGGTGGAATTTTAGGCGGAGCTCTCTATGCCAAATGGGGCATGAGAAAGAGCCTTTGGATTTTTGGCTGTCTACAAATGCTCTCGAACTTTGTTTTTGTGGCGCAATATTTTTCAGGAAAGAACGACGCGATGTTGTTTCTTTCAGTCGGGATAGAAAATTTTTGTGCCAGCTTGGGAAGCGTAGCTTTTGTGGCTTTCCTGATGGCCCTTTGTCAGTCGGGTCTGGCAGGAACACAGTATGCAATCTTAAGCAGCTTGTTCGCTCTTACCCGGACACTGGCAGCGGCGCCCACGGGCTTTTTGGCCAAATCCTTGGGATGGCCAGGTTTTTTTGTTTTAAGCGCACTGCTTGCTTTGCCGGGGCTTTGGCTTTTGAGAAAGCTCTGGGACCAAATACCAGAGACAAAAGCCTAGGCTATTTGGATTTCGAGATAAACTGGTGTGCGTCTTTAATCAGCTGCTCTGGAGACCACTCGTTTTCTTTGTACTGTTTTAACTCCTCAAGATCGGGCCCCACCAAAATGGTTTTCAGATTATGAACCGTCGTATTTCCTGAGGGCCAGCCTGCGACATTAAAAGCAGAACCGAAATCCGAAAGCGCTTGGGGATTCCCTGTTATTAAGAAAGTGCTTTTCTCATCGAGCTCAAATTTTGCCCCATACTTTTTCAGAATTTCCGGGGTGTCCCCTTCCGGATCTAAAGTCACAATAAGCAACCTTAAAGGATGCGCGAGCTCTTTTTTCCAAAGCGTTTGTGCTTTTTTATTGAGTCGCATGGTGAGGGGGCACATTTTTGGCATTGGGCAACTCGTAAAAACAAAAGAGATCAACACGTAGGAACCCTTCAGGCTGTGAGCTGAAAAGGGGCGACCCAACTGGTCAACTCCTTTTACGTCCGGGATGGGCGCGCCAGAGACAGCAGTTGCAAAAACCAAGAAAATCCAAAAATACCGGGTCATTTTACGCATAAAGGCCGTATACCGCGGCGCGATTCAAATCACAAGATTCAAAGAACGATAAAAAAATGAGATAATTAAAACTTCTCTTCATGAAAATCATCCTACTCAATCAGACTTTTTATCCGGAGACGCTTGCGACTTCGCAGCAACTGACTGACCTTGCTTTGTTTTTGAAGAAGAAAGGCCACGAAGTAACGGTTCTAGCGGACCAGAGATCTTACGAAGAAAGAGGGCGTAAGTTTAAGCCTCATGAGAAGTGGCAAGAGATAGAAATCCATCGAGTCCCGTCCACGGGATTTGGCAAGGGCCGTATCCGCTATCGCCTGATCGATAGCGCTACTTTCATGATCTCTCTTTTTTGGAAGATGCTCTTTTTTCCATCCCAGGATTTGGTGATTAGCTTTACCTCTCCACCGCTTATTGGGGCTCTGGGATCCCTTTTTTGTTGGGCAAAAGGGGGCCGTTGCGTTCAATGGCTGATGGACATCAACCCCGATGCCGCATTTCAAGTTGGGTACTTGAACCGAAAATCACTGTTGGGCAGGTTTCTAAATTTTGTGTTTGAAGTGACGCTCAAGAACGCCAGCGAAGTGGTCGTGCTCGATCGTTGGATGAAGCATCGAGTGATTGAGCACGGGGCTCAAAAAGATCGAGTCGTGATTGTTCCTCCTTGGGCAGTTTTTGAAGAAGACGATCAGGGAATTGAGAAAGCCGTCTGTGATTTCAAAAGGGAACACGGACTGGAAAATAAATTTGTCATTTTATATTCCGGAAACCATAGCGTTGTTCACCCGCTGGACACGCTCTTGGAAGCTGCGAGGGAGCTTAAATCCCATGACGAAATCGTCTTCCTGTTTGTGGGTGCTGGGCTTCGAACACGGGATGTCGCCGAGTTTAAGAAAAAACATGCGATCGCCAACATCATCCAACTTCCCCTTCAGCCGCGTGAAAAAGTAAAAGCCTCTTTTGGCTCAGCTAATTTACATTGCGTGATCATGGGCCCGGGCATGTCCGGCTTGGTCCACACTTCAAAGATTTACAGCGTGCTGGCTTCTGGCAAGCCATTTGTTTTTGTGGGCAACCCAAAAAGCCACGTGGGAGACCTCTCTCGTACCCACACTTTAGGATCAATCGTAGAAACCGGAGAAGTGAGGAGCCTCGCCGAAATGATTCTGGAGACCCAAAAGCTCAGTCCAGCGGACCAAGAGCAAATAAAAAACAGAAGCCGGGAAATAGTCAGATCCTATGCCCCAGAAATTACTCTGAACAATTTTTATGAGAGTGTGATTGAAAACAGCACACAAACCAACGAAGAAGCGCTTGCCCTTACTGCTTCCGAGCCCATCACGGACGAAAGCTGAAGCATTGCTAACGCCCTTCTCGGACCAAGTTTCTGTTCCAAGAGGGGATCTCAACGACCAGATCTTTTTCACCATTAGGCACACACTGGCAACTCAAGCGGGAATTTGGCTTCAAATCGGGAGCCAAGTCCAACATGTCATTCTCTGCGTCGGTAGCTGGCGAACAAGTATCCAAGCCCTCTTTGATCCAAACGTGGCAAGTGGAGCAAGCACAAACACCCCCGCAGGCATGGTCGATATCAATCCCAGCAGCTAAAGCGATATCCAAAACGCTTCTGGAAAGACCGGTTCCCGAGGAGGGCCCGTTGGGGTCCACTTCTATGGTTTTTCCCCAGTTGGAAAAAGTAATTTTAAAGCGCTTGGAAGCTTTTTTGACTTTGGGATTTTCTATGTAGGGATTTGTGCCGCCCATAATCGAGGAGCTTAGCTCAATCGGGACGCCGTGCCAACAATTCAAGAGCGAAAAAAAAGGTGAAATTGTACAAAATGTCAAAACCAGCTTAGAATAATAAAATATTTAAAAATTTTTCCCCAAACCAAAATCTAAAAAAACGAACCCTGAATCCTTTAGGAGGATGAACTCAATGAAAAATTCAATTCTTCTTTTTTTGGTTGTTCTACTGGCCGGCCCCTCTTTTGCTGACAAGCGAGGAAACATTTCACGAGGCGGACTCGGATTTCTGTTTCCGGATGCCAACCGTTTTGTAAACGGGGGCCAGTCCGCTCTTAATAAAGGAGCGACTCTCGAAGCCAACTACTCCAGAGCCGACCAAACGAAACTTCAGGGATTGACCGGGTCCTTTGTATGGGCCAATGGGCAAGCAGCTCTTGGAGCAGCCGTATCTCGAGTGGGCGATCAACTAAATGATCCTGCCACCAGCGCAGATATGATGTCGGCACAAGGCGGAGTCTCTTATAGCGGCGGTCAAGTGACCCTTGGAGCGGTTTACAATCGCTCTTTGGAAAGCGGAGCCGTGGGACAAGATGATGTTTCCGGTCAGCTCAATGTCCATATGGGCAAGCCCGGACAGGGCTGGGTTTTAGGTGTGGGGGCTGGAACCACTCTGGGCCGCACGACCAACACAAAAACCGGGACCGCAGCTCTTGGTTATGCTTTCAGCTCGGGGCTAGCCCTTGAAGCAGGCTACCAAGTGGACGACTTCTCAGATTCCCAGAACTACTACCGATACACCGCTTCTGGAGTTTACAATGGAAGCTCTTGGTATGGTGCTGCTCAGTACAGTTCAGTCAATGCCAACGGAACCCATCCAGATTCAGTTTCTGGCCGATTGGGACTCATCTGGGGCAAAGCGGATTTGTCGGCTCAAGTAACCAAACAAACATTCACCGGTGGGGACACCACCTATGGGGGAACGGTCCGATACGCGTTCTAATTGGCCCGTCCGTCTGAAGGTCTCAAAAAAATGAGCATCCGTAATAAAATTATGGGAGCTCTTTTGCTTGTTCTCTCGTTCTTTGCTGCGGCATCTTTTTATCAATACGAACGATTGCAACATTCAAATCAGCGACTTGGACTGGTAAACAATTTGTTTATGCCATTCTCCCGGCAAGTGGCTCAAATACAGAGCCACTTGCAAACACTTTCCGACGACATGCGGAGATTGTATTTCTCCTCCCAACCCCAACAAGACAACCCAGTCATTTCCCGGATGGCCCGGGATCTCTACCCTTTTGTGATTCAGAAAAAAATGGCCCGCGCCGCTGAGCTTTTGGGGCAATTGAGCAGTCAAGAGGAGAGCGTCAAAGAGCTGTCTTGGCGCTTGCAGCAGATACAAGAGCAGTTTGAAGCATTCATGAAAAGCAGGGAGAAAGTCGATTTTGAAAAGCATTTGGAGGAAATTGGAAACGGCCTTGTTTTAATCTCCAAGAGAGCCGAAGACGAATGCCAAAAGATCACACTCTCAGTCCAAAAAGAAGCCAAAGAAAACCTTATCACCAGCATGTTCTTGGCAACGGCCGTTCTGTTACTGGGGGGCGCAGCCGCATGGCTAAGCTACCGAACCCTCAATCCCCTCCCAGAGCTTATCTCGAGGTTGAAAAAAATATCGGATGGTGACTTGGATCAGACGATCAAAGTGGAATCTCACTCCCAAGATGAAATCGCAGTGCTTGCCCGCGAGTATAACCGGATGCTCACGACTCTAAAGGAGAGAGACAGGCAGATCCACCAACAGCAAAAGGAGCTTGTCCGCTCTGAGCGCTTGGCGGCAGTGGGGGAGCTCTCTGCAGAAATTGTCCATGAAATAAGAAATCCGCTGAATTCAATTTCTCTCAATATTGATTGGCTCGAAAACGAACTAAAAACAGTAAATCCCGAAGTGAAGGAAACCCTTTCTGCGCTGTCGGCGGAGATTTGCCGCCTTAACGAAATCACCGAGCGGCATTTGGCAAGAGCACGGGTAGGGGTAGAGAACACCAAGATGACTTCGGTGAATGACCTTATTCAAGAGATTGTCAGCTTTGACAAAGGTGCAGAGGATCGCGTTGAAATCAAAACAAGTCTATGGCCGGAAGATCTCTTTGTCAGGGGCGACCGAGCGCGCTTAAAGCAGGCCTTTGTAAATGTAGTTAAGAACGCAAAAGAAGCGATGCCCCGCGGAGGTACTCTCGAAGTAAAGACGGAGCTTAAGAACAACACCACAAGAATTATGTTCAAAGACTCGGGTTGTGGCATGAGCGCTTCGGTGAGGAAGAAAAGCTTCACACCATTTTTTACAACGAAAACACAGGGGACCGGCATTGGGCTTTCTTTGACCAGACAAGTGGTCGAAGAGCTAAATGGAACCATCGAGTGCGAGAGCGAAGTGGGTCGAGGGACCAGTTTCTTATTTCAGTTCCCAGTTTAGGAGATTTTATGAACAGCTATCGAGTGGCGATAGTGGATGATGAAAAACCCAACCTTGAATCTCTCCAAAGAATTCTCAGGAGCGATGGCGCTGAAGTGTCCATTTATCAAGAGCCGTCTGAGGCCCTGGCTGGACTTCGAAAAAGCCCCCCGGACATTCTGATAACGGATCTTCGAATGGGGAACTGGAGCGGGCTGGATTTGCTTGAAGCCGTCAAGTTGTTTGACCCCTCTGTAGAAGTGATTCTCATTACAGCGTATGGGACCGTTGAAGTTGCCGTGGAAGCGATGAAAATGGGGGCCTATGATTTTGTTACCAAGCCGTTGCAGCGGCTGCAGATTCTTCGAGCGGTCCACCGAGGTCTCGAAAGAAGAAAGCTAGTAACCGAGAACCGCGAGCTTAAGGAACACTTGGCCCAGCATTCTCTGAGCGAGGGACGGGAAATATTGGGAAAATCAGAAGCCATTTTTCGGATCATGGAAACCGCAGAACAGGCCGCCAAAAGCCAAGCAACCGTTCTGATTGATGGAGAAAGTGGGACTGGGAAGGGCTTGTTGGCCGAGTGGCTCCACCGGCAAGGCCCCAGGGCCAGTCATGTCTTTACCAAGATCAACTGCGCAACCATTCCAGACAACCTGTTGGAAGCGGAGCTTTTTGGATATGAGGTCGGGGCCTTCACGGATGCAAAAAAACGAAAGAAGGGGCGGATTGAGCTTGCTGACAGGGGAACCTTGTTTCTGGATGAAATTGGAATCGCCCCGCTGTCTTTTCAAGGAAAGCTATTAAGGCTGATTCAAGAGGGCGAGTTCGAAAGGTTGGGGGGCGTGGAAACCCACAAAGTGGATCTTCGTGTAGTTGCCGCGACCAATACAGATCTTAAAAAAGCCATTCAAGAAGGTGGTTTCAGAGAAGACCTTTTCTATCGACTGAACGTAATACACATTCACATGCCGCCCTTGCGCGAGCGGCGAGAAGATATTGCAGTTCTGGTGGCCAAGTTCTTGGAAGAAGCAGCGAAAAAAAACGGCAGAGAAGTTCCTCTCATTACACCGGAAGCTATTGATGCCCTGGAGAACTACCATTGGCCCGGCAACATCCGCGAGCTTCAGAACTTAATGGAAAGACTGGTGGTTCTAAATCGATCAAGGGTTTTGGATCTGTCTCAATTACCCCTGGAGATCTCTGATAAACAGTCAAAAAAGACCATGACCATTCCGATAGGAGTCCCTCTGAAAGAAGTCGAGAGAAAGCTGATGCTTGAGACACTCAAAACCACCAAAGGCGATAAAAGGCTTGCAGCCAAGCTTTTGGGGGTTCACCCACGAACACTCTACAGGTTTTTGGAGGCAGAACAAGTTGCCACCGTGACCAACCCGAGTTAATCGATAAGCATGATCAGTATTTATCTTTCAGTCGGTTTGGTGGTTTTAGGAGTTGGCGCTTTAGCTGGCTGGGCAATCAAAAAAAAGGGCCGGCCCCAGGCTCCCACGCAGATGCCCAAGTTGGAGAACCCCTTCCTTGGAAAGCTGGAAAGAACCAAAAGTATTCTAGGTCTAAAATTGGAAAGGTCTGCAACCCCATCCAACTGGGAAGTGGTTGAAGAAGCTTTGTTGGAAGGTGATGTCGGTGCTGCCACAACAGAACGGCTGATTGCCCGCGCCAAACAAAATAGAAATGGATCTGACGAACCCGTGAAATCCCTTCTTGGCCAAGAAATGGTCAAGCTAATTGATACCCGCCGCGTTGCTCTTTCTGAGTTGATGGAAAAGAACCACCCCCTTGTGATTTCGGTGGTTGGAATAAACGGCGCAGGAAAGACCACCACGATCGGAAAGCTGGCTCATCATTTTAAGTCTTCGGGCAAAAAAGTTCTCTTGGGTGCTGGCGATACTTTCCGCGCGGGAGCGATAGCCCAATTAAAAATGTGGGCCGAGAGAGTGGGCGTGGACTTTGTGACCGGAAGAGAAGGTGCCGATCCTGGGGCGGTGGCATTTGATGCTGTCAGCGCTGGAAAAGCGAGAGCAATGGACGTGGTTCTATTGGACACAGCAGGGAGGCTACACACCAAATCGAACCTGATGGAGGAATTAAAAAAGATCCACAAAGTGGTCAAGAAAGTCATTCCAGAGGCGCCTCATGAAACGTGGCTGGTTTTGGACGGAACTTTAGGCCAGAACTCCATCAACCAAGCGAAAGAATTCAGCGAAGCACTGGGCGTGACAGGATTGATAGTTACCAAATTGGATGGGACCTCAAAAGGAGGCGCGATCTTTCCCATTTCCGAAGAGCTTTCCTTGCCGGTTTATTTTGTTGGCGTCGGCGAGTCTGTAGAAGATCTTATTCCGTTTCAACCCGAAAAATTTGTTGAGGCAATCCTAGGCTAATCATGAGTACTGAACTTATCATTCTGTTGGGAGGAACCGCACTTTTGGTTTTCTCTATCGACGAGCTGGCGAAGAGTGTTCAGTACTTGGCTGGTTCCAGATTTCGGGCTTGGATTAATAATTTTGCCGGCAATCGATTTTCCAGTGTTGTTCTGGGAACCATCCTCTCGCTGCTTTTAAGCAGCAGCGGTGCAGTGACTGTCATGTTGGTTGGGCTGGCCAATTCACGCCTTCTAACGCTGGAGCAGGTGTTCTCGGTCATGTTGGGCGCTTCCATCGGAACGACCTTGATCGTTCATTTGGTGGCTTTCAACATTTCAAAATACGGGCTTTTGTTTATTGCCGCTGGCGTTATTTTGGAAGCAGTCTCGGAAGCGGAGCGGGTTAATCGATTGGCCAAGGCCATACTTTATCTGGGATTGGTCTTTTATTCGATGTCTCTGGTTGTGACGGCTGGCAAAGCGCTTGAAAGCAATGAGCTCTTTCAGTTTTCAATCAACTATTTCCAAGATCGGCCCATGTTCTCCTTGGTTGTGTCGGCATTTCTGACTGCATTCATTCATAGCAGTGCGGCCACTATCGCATTTGTTATGTCTTTAATGATGACCAAACACTCGACCGTTTATGAAGCGATCCCTTGGGTCCTTGGAGCAAACTTGGGAACCACGATGACAGCCTATGTGGCGAGCTTGAAAAGTGGTGTGCTCGGAAAACAGGCAGCTGTTGGAAACTTGCTGTCCAAGTTGATTGGCGTAGCCATTTGTTTGCCGTTGTCAGGATATCTTGGGGAGTTTTCAGAAAAAATTGGGGGCGACGTGAGCCGGCAAATCGCGACTTCTCACACGCTCTTCAACGTTTTCTTGGCAGTGCTTTTTTTGCCTTTTGTTTCGTGGGGAGTTGCTTTGGCGAGAAAGCTGGTACCGCCGAAAGCCGGCGATGGAGAGTTTTCATTTCAATACTTGGATCCGAAGACTTTGGATGCGCCTGAACTGGCTCTTGCGCAGGCTCAGAGAGAGATTCTGAGGCTCTCGGATATTGCAGAGAAGATGGTGGCGAAATGCCTAACCGCTTTTGAGAGTGGCAGCCAGAAGGAAATCGAAGAGATCAAGGGGATGGATCAAGTGGCGGATTTTTTGAACCGCGGGATCAGGATGTATCTGACCAAGCTCTCTCAAAAAGACATGACCAGCGAGCAAGCTCAAAAGGAGTTTGAGCTCGTGCTGAGAACCCACGATCTCGAAAATATTGGCGACATAGTGGACAAAAACATCCTCGAGTTGGTGAGGAAAAACATTAAGAAAGGATATGCTTTTTCCAAAGAGGGTTGGTCCGAGATCCTTCAGTTTCACCAAAAGGTGGTTGATTGCGTCAGATTGTCCACAGCGTATTTTTCGACTCGTGACAGGAGCGTTCTTTCAAAGCTGAGGCTTTTGCATGAGCAGATTCAGGATATGACGATCGATCTCAGCGAGCTTCACCTTCAAAGACTCCATAGAGGGGTAAAAGAAAGCCTGGATACTACCTCCGTCCACTTGGATTTACTGGCCAATTTGGAACGCATTGCCGATGTTTCAGTGAATTTTATTCGGATTTCAACTTCCCAAAGCCCGCAGAACCTCGAATAAACAGCGCATTATGCTTGGGAAGAGCCCACTTACTCGGTAAAATCAGAACAGTGCCAAAAAAGACCGCAAATCGCTATTTTGTCAGGAACAGGATGCACCAGACCATTGGTGACTTCTCCGAAGAAGAGATTATTTCTCATATTCGAAAGGGAAAATTCACCGGTGACGAGGAAGCGGCTCTTTACCCTGCCCTACAGTGGAACAGGCTTTCAAGTTATCCCGTCTTTTATGATGTTTTGGTAAATCGGGCTCTAGGGCTGGATGTTTCATCAAAAGCATTTGAAGATTCCCACGGGCCATCTCAGTCGGCCCAAAAAAGTCCGCCCAAATCAGTCCTTCAAAAGTTCGATGAGAAAACGGAAAGGCAAGGGATGAATGCGGTGGGGCTCCGACCGGACCAAGATGATGCCACAGCCCAGATTCCCCAGCCAACCCCTGTGAAATCCGGCATTTCCAATTCAGAAATTGCAGAGCTTTTTTCGGCAGTAAAAGATTTGAATGATTCCCCCCAAGAGGCCAGCCCCTTAAATCAACCGCTTGTCGATCTTGAGGGAAGCCCAGTTAGCGAACACCCAGCTCCTACAAATCCGCGCAAACCGCTTGGGAAGAAGCGACTCATTCTGTGGGGGGCGTTAGCCAGTCTCTTGTTTGTCCTCTTTCAATCCGGGGACAAAAAACCTGAATCGACAGAGAAGGATTCCAATGTTCCTTTGACTGCCCGAGGCGGTGAGGGCATCCCAACTGATGCTGAGGACAATCGAATTTTCCTCCTGAAAAGTGCTGGGCAGGCCCTTCAGAATGATTCTCCCCCGGGCTATTTGTTATCAGCAGATTTTTACCAAAAAACGATTGAGACCAATCCATCAGATCTAGTGTCTTATGATGGGCTGACGATGGCTCTTGCAAAAGTTCTTGAATCTTCTCCAGCTGATATCAAGCACGGAAAACTTTTGGATCGGTACCTCGCTCAAGGACGCGTTTTGGAGCCCCAGCGAACGGGATTTTTCCTGGCAGAGGCAATCGTTGCAAGAGCTAAAGGGGATACGAAGCGAGCCGAAGAGCGTTTGGGGCTCGCCATGGAAACAGACTCTTTAAACCCCGAAAACCTCTTGGTTCAGGCGGAATGGTTGGTGGAGGAAGAAAAGTTTTCAGAAGTTGTGCCTCTTTTAAAGTCACTTATGAAAGTGAATGAAGAGAGTACTCGGGCCTGCTACTTGTTGGCCGTATCCGAGTTCAAGTTGGGGAATTTCGAGGAGGCTTGGTCCCTGGCTCAAAGAGTAACCCAACTCAGCCCGTCCCATGCCGCTACTTATGCTCTGATGGGCGATGTTTTAACCAAAAAGAACGATCTGAAAGCAGCGAAAGCCGTTTACCTGCTGAGCGGGAAGTTTGCGGCGTTGGCCACCCAAAAAACAGCTCAATATGCTTTTTGGAGAGCTGCCAATCTTTCAGAACTGGGCGGGGCTGAAAAAGACACCCGAAAGCTCTATGTATTGGCGTATGATTCTGGACCCAGCTCCGCGCTAGGCCAGCAAGCTTTGGAAAAACTAAAGGGACAGCCCAGCGCCGAAGAAGTGCAAGCAGCGAAATCCGAGTTCTATGCTGATGCAGCCTATTTTGACAGGCTTGGAACGGAGGCAATGGATGCGAAAAATTTCAAACGTTCAGAGGGATTTTATTTAGCAGCGACCCTTGTGTTTCCCATGTCCGGAAAATTGTGGACCCGACTGGGAGAGGCCCGAGAGGCGCTGGCCCGAAGGCGGGACGATTTTCGTTGGGCAGCGATGACTTACGAAAAAGCAGTCAAAGTCAATCCGGAGGAAACCGACGCCTATTTAAAGTTGGGACTTCTAGAAACGGAGCAAGCGAACTGGAACAGGGCATTCCAAAGCCTTCAAAAAGCCGAGGAGCTGGCTCCGGAAGATCCCTCCGTTCAGTTTGCCCTTGGAAAACAATTCTTTGCGAGAAAAGACTTCAGGGAGGCAACCGAAAGATTCCGAATAGCCCGAAGATTAAATCCGAACATGGCGGAGATCTCTTATTACCAAGGGCTCCTCTACAAAATATTCGATCCTGAGAATCCAAGAGCGGCCATCAGGCATTTTGAAGAGGCCTACAGCAAGGATCCAGGAAATTACGATGCGCTAGCTGAGTGGCTGAAACTCAAAGTAGTCACGTTCGAAAAAATGTTCGCAGTGAAGTTTCTTAGAAACATGTTGGCCTCGGATCCTCAAAACCCAAATCTTCTGTGGGTGTTTGGGGAGGTCTATGCAGCCAACAAAGAATTCAACCGGGCCAGTTACTACTATCGGAAAGCACTCGACTTGGATAACAACGCAGCAAGGGTCAGGTTGTCCATGGCTCGTGCTCTGGCTAGTTTGGGGCGAATTGATGAGGCAGTTTCTGAATACAAACTGGCTTCCGATCTGGATGCAAAAAACGGAGACGGGTACTTTTACGCTGCCGAACTTCTCTATCAAACCAAGAGTTATTCACTTGCAAAAGAGTTGCTTCAGGGGCTTCTGAAAGTAGTCCCAAACTATCCGGGTGCGAGAAAACTCCTGGCCATGAGTTATCAGGCGTTGAATCAACCCGACGACGCCATTCGAGAAATGGTTCTTGAGGCTCGGGCCAACCCACAGAACTACCAGTTTGCTATAGAGCTTGCAGAGCTCTACATGGTGAACAATAAATTTGTGGAAGCCACCAAAGAGTTGGATGCCATTACCAACCTACCGATAGAAAAAACAATCACAGATGAAAGATCCCCCTCTGGATTCAAGAAGGAGCCGACCGGACTGAAGTCCTACAGGATTAGGGGGCTTCTCTTGCTTTCAAAGTGCTACCGCCAACTGAATCGTTTTGAACCCGCTGATGGGGCAATCCAGTCCGCGCTGGCTCTGGATCCAGAGAATCAGGATCTAAAACTGGAACGCGGTTTTGTTTATAACAGCCTGGGCAGGCACATGGAGGCAGCAAAGGATTTTAATGAATTCCTGAGCAAGAACCCAAACAGCCCAGAGGCCCCCGCCGTAAAAGAAATTTTGAGAACCACAATTATCGAGGAATAAGAATGCTGGATGTAAAAACGTTGATCTCCAACTCAGATGAAGTCAAAGAGTCCCTTAAGAAGAGGCACAACACCACTGCACTCGAACAGCTCTCGTCAGTGTCCCAAATGGATGCTAAACGGAGGGAGCTCATACAAAAAGTGGAAGGGCTGAAAGCGAGCCGGAATCAAGCCTCCCAGGAAATTGTGAAGGTCAAAAAAGCCGGAGGGGATGACTCTGCGATTTTGGCAGAAATGAAGAGAGTAGCCTCGGAAATCAAAGCGCTCGACGAGGAGCTTGTAAAGGTTGAGGAAGGCTTAAACAATATTGTCTTTGAGTTCCCAAACATTCTTGATCCCTCAGTTCCCGCGGGAAAATCCAGCGAGCAGAATGTTGAGGTCCGCCGGTGGGGAAACCCAAAGACGTTCTCATTCACTCCCAAAACACACGATCAAATTGGTGAGGCATTGGGGATCTTGGATTTCAAGAAAGCCGGAGAAGTCACTGGTGCACGATTTTGTTTCCTAAAAGGTCAAGCGGCACGGCTTGAGCGCGCATTGATCCAATTCATGATCGACACGCACTTGGAGCATGGTTACGAAGAAATGATCCCGCCATTTCTGGTGAATCGGAAAGCGTTAATCGGCACAGGCCAACTTCCGAAATTTGAAGAAGATGTTTTTCGAATAGAAAAATTCGATTTCTTTTTGATCCCCACAGCCGAGGTCCCGGTAACCAATTATCATCGGGACGAGATCTTGGAAGAACAAGCCCTGCCCAAAAGCTATGTTGCTTACACTCCTTGCTTTCGATCCGAGGCCGGAAGTTATGGAAAAGACACGAAGGGATTGAAGAGACAGCATCAATTCAACAAAGTCGAATTGGTGAAGATCGTGAGTCCGGAACAATCGGAAAAGGAACACGAGCTCTTAACAGGGCACGCGGAAAAGATTTTGCAGAAACTGGAGCTTCCCTACCGGGTCATGCTTCTGTGTGGTGGCGATACAGGATTTAGTTCGAGGAAGACCTATGACATTGAGGTCTACTCTCCTGCCATTCAAGGGTTCATGGAAATTTCAAGCTGTAGCAACTTTGGGGATTTTCAGGCGCGAAGAGCCGGCATTCGATATCGAAGTGTAGCAACGGGCCGCCCCCAGTTTTGCCATACCCTAAATGGCTCGGGACTGGCCGTCGGAAGAACACTGATGGCAATCATGGAGAACTATCAAAAAGAGGATGGTACTTTTACGGTTCCTGAAGCGTTGAAGCCCTACTTGATGACTAGGACTTAGGTTTTGATTTTGTGGAGCTTGGGGAAGCAGGCAATCGAGCTCCAGACTTGCTTCGGGTAGTCAGCTCTTGAGCTCCCAGTTGGCAAGCCGTTCTCAAAGATTGAGATTGGCTCGATTTCACACAACCACTCAGAATTTCTTGAGTAGAGTCGCTAAACAAAAGAGATTGTTTTCCCAAAACCAAAGCCGCATGAACTTTTGTTGACTCAACTTGCTTGGGATCAGCTAAAAGCTTTTTCAAAGTTTCAACCAAAGGAAGCGATTGATCCCCGCAAACCCCCAGGGCGAGAACTGCTTTGTCGATGAGTTCGCCATCGTCCGTCTCATTGATGATTTCAATCAAGCGTTTGGTCATGGGAGAGTTGATTCGATCGGGAAGAACGTTCAAAACATCCATGGTTGCAATCAGCATATCCGGATCTGCACTTTCAATCGTCTTTTCCAAAGCGGCCCAAGTTCGGTTGGAATCCTTCTTGGACTGATTCTGCAGGCCGGATAAACAGGTCAAAGCCAAAGGAGTGTTTTGACTTTCTGCACAGTTTGCCAGGAGTTCCACAACGGAATTTTCCCCCGATCCATGCTCTGCCAGAACCTTGATAGCCCATCGTCTGATTCGCTCATTATCAGATTTGTTAAAAACAGCTACGAAAGCATCGGGCCGAACCCCCTCACCGCAATTATAAAAATAAGTCAGAAGAGCAAGGGTTTCGTGGGAGTCGGAGGTTTTGGTTAGCGTATCCAAAAGCAGGGATTGGACCTCTTTCGAGTCGTCTGCTCGGGTAATAAAAGTCCGGATCAAGGTTTCTCTCAGCGAGGGATCGGCTTTAAAGGTTTCCATAAGTGCTGATCGAATGCTCGCTTTTTTGCTTTGATTTCCAGCGCGACCCATGGCCTTTGCGCAGAGAATTCGAATCTGCTCGTCTGGTTCCTTCAAGCACCCCAGAAGGGTCGAGATAACAGAATCCTGATAAATGGGCTGGGAATATTGGCTAAGTTTGAAAGCAGCTACTTTCTTTTGTTCGGAGTCTTCGCTTTCAGCCAAGGTTCGGGACCACAGCACCACGGGGTGGGTAATAGGCTTTAAGTTCCTTTTTCTGCTTCTCTTGGTTCTGGCCCCGGCCGCCGAGGGGAACGCAAAAAGAACCCCCAGCAAAAGGATCAACACATTTCGGATTGATTTAATGTTTTTAGGCTGCACTGGGCAGTACCAAGTAAGTTATTTCAAACCGTGCAAGTCTAGTCTTCCACCTGAAGCAACTTTGCCTGCGACAGAGTCTGTCTCAGTTGAAAGCTCCATCAGTTTCTTTGCAACGCTTTGAGCACTCATTTTTGGATCAACAGACCACAAGCTCGCTGCTGCTCCCGCAACGTGGGGAGTGGCCATGGATGTACCATCCCAAGTCACTACTACTTGGCCCAAGTTGATAATCGTATCTTGGTACTTGTCTCCTGGAACGGTGGAGAGAATTTTTACACCAGGAGCGGCGATTTTTACGCTTTTTTCTCCCCAGTTTGAAAAAGTGGCCAAGTTGTTTTCGGCATCGATAGCAGCAACGGTAAAGACGTTTTCCAAAGGATAGGCTGCTGGATAAACCGGTTTTGGATCGTTATCAATATCAAAACCCGATGCTCCACCCTGAGCATTCGCTCGCCCATTGCCTGCGGCAGCCAAGAAGAGAACCCCCTTCTTTCCGGCGCGCTCAATCGCTTCTTTTAAAAGGCCATCTTCTTCTTGTTCCCCATCTGATTCGCCACCCCAGCTGGCATTGATGATTTTCGCGCCATTGTTGGCAGCATAATCAATCGCCGCAATGGCTTCAGCTGTTCCGCCCTGACCCGATTCAGTGATAAACCGCAGAGCCATCAGCTTTACATTGGGTGCTAATCCAGCAATCCCCAATTTGTTGTTGAGAGCCGCTCCGATACAACCCGACACGTGGGTTCCGTGTCCGGGATTGCCCCCTTGAAGAACAATATCCATCAAGCTCAATGTGAGGTCATACGGTTTGTTGTCGTTGGTGGCAAAGTCCCAACCCACAACGTCGTCAACATATCCGTTGTTGTCGTTGTCTACCCCGTCTCCTGGGGTTTCGTTTGGATTCCGCCACATGTTTGCAATCAAGTCTTGGTGGTTATAGTCGACGCCGGAATCTGTCACTGCAACGATGATCTCTTGACCACCCGGAGTTTTCTTCCACGCGCCAGAAGCATCCACAGAGGACATCCCCCACTGCTTGCTGAAAAGGGGATCGCTTCCAGGGGCTTGTTTGGAAGGCTTCTTAATTTCTGGATTGTCTGGGTAAGGAGTACTGGCCGCTGGTTTGGCTTCTTCCTCGTTCTTTTTTAAAGCATCCGCTAACAGAGCGCGGTTCTCTTCCAAGCTAGGACTCAAGAAAATCTTAAGCTTCCTGTTGGGCTCCATTTTAACAACCGGCGAAGCCCCAGATTTCTTTGAACCAAACCACTTCAGATTCAAACCGTTTTTTGGGGTCGACCATTTATAAACACGGCCCTCCCGGCTCATTAACTCTAAAACGCCCCCATTTTGCTGCAGAAATGCCCGCTCAACCGAGGGATCAGTAGAGTTCAGCTTCACAAGGTACTCGGCTCCAAAGACAAAAGAAGAACATGTAAGAGCTAAGCCGATGCTGATGAGTTTTTGGATCATGAGGTCCCCCTAGTAAGGCTGTTCCTACCGCGCTGGTAATCGCCTATTTTGGTTGTTAACCAAGATGAATTCAACATTAAAAAAAAGAGACTTTTTACCTGTACTTGGCTCCACTTTAACCATGGCGTGTCGAAGGTCAAGTCTAGAACACAACTATTTGGTAACAAATGATCAACATTGAGGAATCTTCGCTCAAAACCAGAGCCCAAAAACGGCATTTTTGGTATGATATCGCCATATGACCCGTGCCGACCAAGTAATCCTCTGCGTCAAAGATGAGGATCCAACCGCTGCTTTAGCGGCAACCGAATTGGAAAACGCCCTGCAGAAGCAAGGGGTAAAAACCATCCAAGTTTCCGAAAGAACAAGCGAAGTTCCAGAAAAACTGCTGAAGGACTCCAAGCTGGCAGTAGTGATTGGTGGAGACGGCACTTTTTTATCCTTAATCCGGCGCATGGAAAAAAAGAACCTGACCCCTGTTATGGGAGTCAATTTGGGCAGCTTGGGCTTTATTACGGATACAAGCCGAGACCAGATGGTTCCGGCCGTTCTGGCCGCACTGTCTGGCCAGTTCAAGATAGAAAAAAAGCCGCTCCTGACCGTTGAACTGAAACACCCGAACGGCAAAGTTGATGTGGCCACAGTCTTTAATGATGTTTGTTTGTCAAAAGGGGCCGGAACCGCTCTTCTGAAATTTGAGATTCTCCTCGATGGGGAGCTGTTGAGCCATGTAAAAGCCGATGGCTATTTGGTTGCGACCCCGACAGGGTCCACGGCTTACAGTTTGTCGGCTGGGGGTCCCCTTCTGCACCCCCAAGTGGAGGGGCTGATTTTAATTCCGATTTGTGCTCATTCCCTGTCAGCGCGCCCGATAGTGATTCCGCTTCACCAAAAAGTTGAGATCAAAACCATAGAGCTCAAAGAAACCGCTTATTTGGTCTGCGATGGGCAAGTCAGTTTTGAAGTAAGAGATGGAGACGAGCTTCAGGTTCAAGTTTCAAAACAGCATCTTCAACTGCTTAGGCCGCCGGAATCCGGCTGGTCGGAAGCTTTGAGAAGCAAGCTTAAAATGGCCTAGTCAGATGATACAAAAGCTACTTGAGTTTATCAAAAGCCACCCGCAACTGGTTGTTGCCCAGGATTTTGAGCTTGCTTGTCAAAAGACCAAAATCAAAAAGCAACAGTATCTGGACGGCCAACCCGGGATTCAAAGTTTTGATGAAGGTTGGTGGGTGCAGCTTAAAGTCCTTCACAGAAACAAAGCGGGTATTGCGATCGGCTCGGCCCTAAGTGAGAACACGCTCGATCGTTTGGTAGGAGAAGCCCTCTTAAGCGCAGAGAGATCAACTCGGGATCCCTGGTTTCGGTTTCCTGTCTGGTCCACACGTAAAGAAGAGACGATTGTTTCTGAAGCGCAAACGCCCTCTGAGGGTTTTTGGGATTCGAGCTGGCTCCTCTTGGAGGCAAATCGTTTGCCATTTCAAGAGTGGTACGAGTGGAGCGAGATAGAAACGGTGCTTTATAGGCGCTCTGAAAAACTTCAGAAGACCTACCGGCGAGGGGCCGCCCACCAGCAATGGAGTTTGGGTCGATGCCATGAGTCCTTTTGGGGAGAAGAGAATCGGGAAAAACGAATTCGCCAACTTCAAAAAGCTGCTGTTTGTTTGGAAAATGCAGCTCAGTGGGATCTCCCGAGGCCTTCGGTTTTTTCCATCAGTGGAAAAGCAATGTCTCCCATCTTGCAAAAGGTATCCAGTTGGTTTCACGCCGATGCGATCCAGGGCAAAAAAAGCCCCCTCAGCGGAGTTGAGGAAAATGCTCCAATTATGTCCACGGGGGTAACTCTTTCGGATGACGGCTCTCAAATTCCGAGTTTTTTGTCGGGCCCCTTTGATTTGGACGGAATTTCTGAACAAAGAACTCCACTGGTGAAAGAAGGGCAATTTAAAGGGGCGCTCTACGATGCTTACTCGGGTGGCATCGACAATCGTCGCAGCACAGGAAATAGAGTGCGCGACTTCTTGGATCTCGAGCCCAAGCTTCGAGCGAAAGCAATGTGTTTGGAACCCGGCAGTGTTTCTCCAGAGGTTTTTTGGAAAGAAATGAAAAACGGGTTTGCAATCTCTGGCTGGAGCCGGTTGGAAATTTGTTCGAACCGCCAATTGGAAGGGGATGCTTTCGGGTGGAAAGTGGAAGACGGAAGTTTTGTGGGCGCTTTCCGAATTGAGGGCATTAAGTGGGATTTGATGGATCTCATGAATCGGATTGTTGGCGTGGCCAGCGACTCTCAAAAACACGGCTTATCAATCTCTCCGACGGTTTTTCTGAAAGGGACAGTATGAAAGCACGATCCTTTGCAGTTACTGATATCGGGATGAAAAGAAAAGTAAATCAAGACGCTTATCTTCGGGATGATGACCTGGGAATTTTTTTGGTGGCGGATGGAATGGGGGGGCATCGTGGAGGAGAAGTTGCCAGCCAACTCGCGGTTCAAATAATCCGGGACTTTTGTGTTGAACATTCTAGCCTTCCCTTGGCAGAAAGAATCAATCAAGCGGTCAATGCTTCTTGCGAGCAAATTTTTTTGAAGGCCTCAGAAAATGATGATCTTTCCGGAATGGGAACCACTATTTTGGCGCTCTTAATCGAAAATGGTGAAGCGTGCTTGGGACAAGTGGGGGACAGCCGCGGTTACTTGATGAGCGATGGGAAAATTTGGCAAATAACTGAAGATCATTCTCTTTTGAACGAAGAGCTCCGTTCCGGCCGGTTGGTTCCGAGCCAAGTAAAAGATTATCAATTCAAAAATGTGATTACCCGAAGTGTGGGCTATGAGAGCCGGGTCGCGGTCGATATTTATCGAAGGGTTTGTCGACCGGGAGATTCTTTTCTTTTGTGTACGGATGGATTGTCTGGTTTGGTTTCGTTGGAGGAAATCGAAGCGGAGCTCGGTAAAAACGGAATGCAAAACGGGCTTCAGAACCTGCTCGACTTGGCCAACTCGAGGGGAGGCGACGATAATATCACTGCCTTGGTTTGCGAGGTTGGCGAGGGTTAAAACCATTGACTGCAAGTTCCAACTAATGTTTTGATTGTGGGTTCGATGGTTGGTAATTCACAATTTAGCCGGGTTAAACAATGGGCTTTGATTGGAATGGCCCTGTTGGTTATTTCGCTCCCATCTGTGGCCTCTGCAAAAGCAGGCCAGGCAACAAAAAAAACCAACTCTGAAAAAAAAGCGGAGAAACGCGCCCTTAAGTTTGGACGCCGACTGCAAAGCTTGGCACAGCTGGGGAAGAACTTTAGTCAAATCAAGAAAAAACCAACACAGCCAGTTGTCTATCCGGAGAAAGTGCCGGTTAGGCTGGTCCACATTCAAAACATGATTGAGCAGGGCCAGCTAATGATGCGAGCAATGCCTGCTTCTTTTCCTGTTCGAGGAAGAATTTCCTCTGTTTTTGGTCCCAGACGCCATCCAAGAAGCCAAGATTACAGGATCCATTCCGGGATCGATATTGTTGCCGCTTTCGGGGCACCGGTTACCGCGACAGCTGACGGCCGGGTGGTTTTTTCTGGTGACAGAGCAGGATATGGAAAAGTGATTGTTTTGGATCACGGCTATGGCTATCAAACAGTTTACGCCCATTGCTCACGCCTCTTGGTGCCTGTTGGGGTCAGAATTGTAAGGGGCCAAATCATTTCCCATGTTGGAAAGAGCGGACACGCTACTGGAACCCACCTCCACTATGAGGTTCGCAAGAACGGGCAGCCGATTGACCCGAAGCCTTTTCTCAAGCGGCAAAAACCGACAGTATCTTGATATAAAAGAAAAGTGTCTAATTTTTAGACAATTTCTTTTTTCTTAACTACTCGCCGCCACAGATTGTGAAGACTTTTCGCACACGGATTCTCCGGTCTCGAAGTTGCAGCCCAAAATGGTCGTGATTCCAAATCAGGTTAAAAATTCAAGGGAACGCAGTTCCTTTGTCGCACTATTAGTTGCGATTCTTTTATCGCTTCCTGGTCTTGGGCAGGAAATAAGCTGCTACGACCTGTGGATTCGATTGCGCGAGCAAAAGCTCGATTCTGAACCTTTGACTCTAAAGGCAAAAGACACAGATACGGAAATGGCGTTTGCTTTTGAAAAGGAGGGCAGCTGGCTTCCAGAGTTGCCGGCTGGGTGGTTTGAGCTTGATCAAAAATACATGAAAAGAGCTTTGCAAATGAGAGCTCGAGCGGAACAAAAAGGAGACAAAGAAAATGTTCTGATAAAAATGCTTAAAGGGTACTTGGACACCAGTGATTCGCAATGGATCATGGCGCCCGCAGCGGTTCGGCGGGCTTTGACAAAAGCTGAGTGGTCAAAGCTAAGCCCCCAAGAGCAAATTGATTTTCTTTTCGGATCCGGCGATGTACGCAAGCGGCTGACCAAAACGGCGCTTGGCCATCTTTTTTATCAAGAGGTTTTGAATTTTGGACGGATGGTGGATGGCCCTAAAAAACCCGAGAGTATCAAGATCACCGACGACTTGGGTTCTTACGAATTAGTCAGTCGTGGAGAAACGGATCGAAAAGTGTTTCAGGAAATGAGGCGGGAAATCGAGGAAGCCTTGGATAGTCCCATCGGTCACCAGCATATCGTTCACGCGTGGCCTGCGGATCGGGAAGCAAGAGAAAAGCTGGCTCCCAAATATTTGGAACTCCTAGATGCAGGAACCTGGTTCTTGTTTTGGAGGCAAATGGAAAGAGACCCGGAAGAGGTTGAATCCATTTTGGGCCACGAGTACTTGGGAATCTACCCTAGGAGCTCGTTGAAAAGATTGCGCGACCGAATGGCGGAAGGGGACAGCGAGCACGCTCGTGATAAATACCGAATGATAGGCTTCCGCTCCATGCGCGGCAGAGACTCAATGCCCGGGCAGGACTCGTCCAAATTTTATCCAGACTTCGAGCTTCGCTCCGGTAATAAAGGCGTGAAAAGAGACTTTATGGAAGACATGCTTCAGGCCCGCTTGGCTTCCGGGGACTACTCGAATCTTGTCGATTTTGATTCACACTCAGTAGATCCGGGGGCGCCGATAAGAAAAATAGCGCCGGACCTCGCTCCAGAGGAACTGGCAACGCTGGAGGCCTTTGAGAGCGAGATGCCCCAACTTCGTTCAGCAAACCGTCAGTATAGAAAAGACCTTCGGAACAAGATTTTCTCGCCCCTGCTACGGTGGGAAGAAAGGTTGCCCGTTGATTTGAGCGGGGAAAGCTTTGGGACGGCTCGAAGAAAATATGCCGAAGAGCTTGGTGCTATTGCCAAGAACTATTTGAAGCGAAAAGCCAGAACGCAAAAACCCGAGTCCATGGAAAAGCTTTGGGAAGAAACCCAGCAGAAGATTGAAAAAGCAATCCATGGGTTTGCGGATTCAACCCAACTTTCGAAAGCGTTCGAAAATTATTTAATGCCGAGACCAACAGAGTTGCCGGACATCCGAGTGGCAACGGATGGACCCGTTGATGTCAATCAGATAGACCTCGGGATTGAGTTTAGCTTCCGGTTCCTCAATTCGCCCGCCAATAAAACAGTCGCGGGAGAGAGAATCTATAAAACGGTGGGTGAGCTTGCGAAAGCGTTGGGAGCGACCGAAGTCCAAAGTCTTGAAGACCCAACGGCTCATGGACACGGTCTTGGAATGAAATTTTCTTTAGTTGATGAAAACGGAAAAAAATGGAGAGTGGAGTGGGATGGGGTACAGAGGTTCTATCGACAAGGAAAGCCGATTGCTCCACACGGGGGGCATATCGAGATTCCTTCTCCAAAAGCAGCGCCCCAAGACATGAAGCAGATCACGGCCTTGTATGAAACAAACAGGGCTCTCGGACAGGTCCCGAGCAGGGCGGCGGGCGGAGCCCATATCAACATCGATTTAAACCCCTTTTTCAGCCTCCCGGAAAATCAAGGTGCGCGGAAGTTTGTTGATTTTCTTAGTTACTTTGAAAACAACCGGGAAATGATCCAGTTTCTTTGGCAGCATCCCTATAGAACGGCGGCGGCCTTTCCTTTGGAGATGTCAGCTTCCCTGAAAGAAAAGTTGAATCAGTTTTCTGGTAGCTGGGATGACTTGGCCCGACTTCTCTACGAAGAAAAATATTTCAATCCTTATGTGGGCCGAAAACCAGGGTATACCCAGCTGAATGCGACGGCCCTGATGTCCAGTTTGGTCCCGGATTCTTACAAGGAAACGATCGATATCAAAAATCCAAAGACCGATTGGTTTCCAGCCTTCGGGGGCAAGGGGACCGATCGAGTAGAGCTTAGATTGTTTGATGCTCCAAATGATGAGTACATTGCTGCGCTCCAAATTAAATATATTCGGGCGCTCCTGAACAAGACCCTGAACGTTGATTCGAGAGTAGAAGTTCGAAAAAACTATTTAGGGGAAGATTTCCAAAGCTGGAAAGAGGACTCGGGAAGTTTCTCCCAGGCTGCCAAAACCCATCTAATCGAACTTGGCCTCGATCCGAAAGAGTTTCTGCCGCTCCTTGTGGACGCTCATCAAATCCAACAAGTCGAGTTGCCAAGGCCCAAACCCCTTGAGGAGCATCCAGATTTTCTTCCTCTTAAAGAAGAGCCGTGGAACCCGACGCAAATCAAAAAATAAAACAGTTAAATTTCTATTTCTCCAGAGTTTTATTCTTGCCCTTTTGGATCCCGGCACGTAAAAACGGGTTCTACTTCAAGGAAAATAAATGGGTGGGGGAAAACACACTTTTCTTTTTTTGATTTTGATGAGTTCTCTGGCTCTGGCCAAAGAAAACCTACCGCCGCCACTTAAGAAAGTTCCCGATCTTAAGAAAAATCCGGACCCCCTCATGGAAAAAGCGTGGCACTTGAAAAATATTCGTGCGGAAGAGGCTTGGAAAATCAGCACGGGCAACCCAAACGTGACTTTGGCCGTTGTCGACAGCGGTGTCGACTATAACCACCCTGAGCTCATTCATCGAATTAGCCGGAAACAGACTGAATGGCCTGCCAATGGATTGGACGACGACCAAAACGGTTTTGTAGATGATGTGATTGGCTGGGATTTTGTTCGAGGGCTTCATTTGCCCATGGACCGGACCGGACATGGAACTGCCATGGCTGCTATTATGGCTGGATCGCTGGACAATGGAGAGGGCGCGGCGGGGGTTTGCCCCCGATGCTCCATCATGCCCATCCGGTTCATCAACTGGGAAGGGTTGGGGGACACGGAGGATGCTATTACAGGAATGCGCTACGCAGTCCGTGAAGGAGCCTCGGTTATCAATATTTCTTTTGCGGGAGAGGGGTACGACCGCGATCTCTTGGATGCTATAAGGTTTGCTGCCGAACAGGATGTTGTGGTTGTGGTCGCAGCAGGAAACGATGGAGAGAATCTGAACGATTCTTCGGTTTATCCAGCAAAGTTTTCGGAAGAGAACATGCTGACCGTCACTGGAACGGACACGGAAAACCAAGTTTTTGACGGAGCCAATTGGAGTGCAAAGTATGTTTCTCTGGGCGCCCCAGGGGATGAAATCTTGGAACCTTGGTTCAAAAGCTGGGATGTCGGCAGCGGAACTTCTCAAGCAACCGCAGTGGTGACGGGTGCGGTTGGACTCATCCGCTCCATCGCACCGCACCTTAAGGCCCCGGAAGTTGTTTCTTTGATCAAAGCAACCGTTAAGGTTCATCCCCATTTGGAAAAAAAGACCCAGACCAGCGGAATTTTGGATTTAGCTCAAGCCGCCCAGTGCGCGAGTCACAAAACCCACCCCTGCTTTCGTTAAGTTGACAAGATAAGTTAGCAACAACAAAATCTTCCAGCATTCAAACTTCTTCCGTGGGGGACTGTGAGCATGATTGAAGTTCGTAATTTAACCAAAAAATACGGCGATCGAACTGCTATTAATCAACTCAACTTTTCCGTTGCACGCGGCGAGATCCTGGGATTTCTGGGCCAGAATGGTGCTGGCAAAACAACTACTATGAAGATCCTGACGGGTTTCATGCCCGCAACCAGCGGGACTGCGGCCATCGGTGGGTTTGATGTTTTAGAAAACCCATTCGAGGTAAAAAAGAAAATAGGGTATTTGCCAGAGACCCCGCCCATTTATCCAGAGCTCTTGGTTTTGGAATACTTATCGTTTGTTGCTGAGCTTAGGGGGATCCCCAAGCTCGACCGGAGCAAAAAAATAGACAAAGCCATTGAGCTTTGTCACTTGGGAGATGTCAGACGCCGGTTAATCGGCAACCTCTCAAAGGGTTATCGGCAGCGTGTGGGACTTGCTCAGGCCCTCATTCACGATCCCGAAGTTTTGATTCTGGATGAACCCACAGTGGGATTGGATCCCAAGCAAGTGAACGAAGCTAGGGGACTCATTAAGAATCTCCGAGGCGAGAAGACTATTATTTACAGCACCCACATCCTTTCAGAAGTTGCAGCTACTTGTGACAGAATCATTGTCATTGATCGTGGAAACATTGTGGCTCAAGAAGCTCTGAATCCCATGGGAGCGACCGGCGGGCTGGTTAAAACAGAAATCGTTGTTAGAAAAATTGGCGACGACCTGAGAAAAAACATTTCTTCAATATCGGGTGTGAAAGAGGTTCAAGTCGTATCGAACGGCACGCACCGTTTGATTGTGGAATCCGACGCCCGTGAAGAGGTAATTGCAGAAGTTTCCAGAATTGTGGTTGAGAGCCGAGCCGGCCTCATCCGAATGTCCCCCGTACAGCAAGCTTTGGAAGAATATTACTTAACATTGATTACTGGAAAAGGAGGGCCCGTAGCATGAGAGGAGCCACCGCCATCTTAAAAAAGGAGCTGCGAAGCTATTTTTACTCCCCCGTCGCTTACGTCATTTTGGGTGTTTTTTTGTTCATCATGGGAGTGATTTTTGCGAAATTCGTCGATCTCTATCAAAGATTCAATACCGTTCAGCGCTTTGGGGGAGCTCAAGGAATCACTTTGGATAAATTAGCCACTTATCTTTATCAAAACATGGCGTTCATTTTGTGTTTTGTGACCCCGTTTCTCACCATGCGGCTCTATGCAGAGGAGAAACGACAACACACTTTGGAACTTCTCTTCACTGCCCCACTGAGGAAGTTTGAATTAGTTTTTGGCAAGTTCATGGCGGCTTACTCACTAATGCTGTTCATGGTTCTGGTTTCATTTATTTATGTTTTTTTCATGATTCTCTGGGGAAACCCCGAGCTCGCCATCATCGGCACCACTTATTTGGGGCTTATTTTGGCTCTGGCTTGTTATGTTGCTCTTGGAGGCCTTATTTCAGCAATGACTGGTAGCCAAGCCATAGCAGCAGTATGGACTTTTATTGCACTCCTTTTACTGTGGCTTCTGCAGTCCCTTGGACAGGGAATTTCGGCCAAAACAGGATTTATCGAATGGGGGCCGTTGTTGGTTTTTCTGTCGCCTCTGGGGCATTTCAACAGCTTCTCCGAGGGGCTGATTCATGTGAAAGACATTGTTTACTTCATAAGCTTTACAGTCATGGCCCTCTACTTCACTTATTGTGTCGTTGAGAGCAATCGGTGGAGGTAAGAGAATGAATAATGGAAAAAGTTTCTACCCGACTCTTTTGGGATCAATCTCAGCTGCTTTGATCGCGCTCGCCGCTGCTTATGTTGCCTCCGAAGTGCCGCTGATCTGGCAGCTTCTGGGGGGCCTTGCAGCTCTTCTGCTATTGGCCCACCTGATCTTGAATATAAAAGTGTACAAAGGCCTGTTCCAGAAACGAACCACTAAACTGGGACTCCAAACTGCCATTAATGCCTTGCTGGTCTTTTCGATCATTGTTGTCGTGAATCTCATTGTCGGGAACTACGACATCAAAACAGACATTACCAAAAATAAAATTCATACGCTGTCCGAACAATCGGTCAAAATTTTGGAGGGCCTCAAGAGCGAGGTTTATCTAAAAGCATTTGTTAATCCCACTCAAGTTCAAGAGCTTGAAAATATTTTTTCGAAATACACCTACCACTCAAAGAACCTAAAACGAGAGTTCGTGGACGTGGATAAGGATCCTCTTTCGGTTCAGAAATACAACATTCGGACAGCCGGGACAGTGGTTGTGGAAAGCGGCGATCGAAACGTTCGCATAGAAAACATTTCGGGGCCGGATGATCCCAAGCTGGAAGAAAAGCTGACCAACGCGATCATTGCTGTAACAAAGGGCGGAAAGAAAAAGCTTTACTGTCTCTCTGGACATGGGGAGCGACTTGTTTCCGATACCGGAAGAGAAGGGTTCTCAGATATCAAGACCGCTCTCGAGAGTGGCCGTTATGAAGTCCAAGACCTCAGCATACTGGAAAAGGGTGAGATCCCGGCGGATGCGGAAATAGTGATGGTGGCCGGTCCAAAAACAGAGTTTATGGCCCAAGAGTATCAGGCTTTGGAAAAATTTCTTAAGGCAGGTGGAAAAATGCTCTTTATGGTGGAGCCCACTTCTCCCAAGTCTGTTCGGGATTTTTTATTGAAGTTTGGAGCCGACTGGAAGCCCAAGAAAGTCGTTTTGGAGACCAATAGTTTGCAGCAGCTCGCGGGAGGAAATCCACTGACTCCCATTGTGACAAGCTATGATCGAAATCACGAGATAACCCGCGACTCGAAACAACTCACTTTGTTCCCCATCTCAACTCCAGTTGAGAAAGCAGCAAATATTCCCGAGGGAGAGACTGTAACAAGCCTTTTTTCTTCGAGCGCCAAGAGTCTTGAAACAGACCTTCAGGGTGACAAAGTAAAAGTGAATCAAGCAACCGATCGAAAAGGCCCGCTCTCTTTGGCTTTGGCGATCAGTTCGCCCCTCAAAAAGAAAGAGGATTCGGAGAAAGCCAAAGAATTGCGTTTAATTGTTGTGGGGGATGCTGACTTTGCATCCAACCAAGCCCGCCAGTTTGGCATGAACGCTGATTTGTTTCAGAACATGCTTAGTTGGTTGGCTCAGGAAGAAGATCTGATCGCGATCAGACCTAGAAACGCATCGGAGAGCCAATTTGATATTACCGAACAACGCAGTCGAGTGATCAACCTAGCTTCAATCGTGATTGCGCCTCTTGCGATGTTTGTTTCCGGTATTTGGGTGTGGCTGAGTCGTCGTAGAAGATAAAGCCTACTCAAAGTGGCTGCTTCCAAAATAAACAGGAGTCAGTGCATGGATGTCGTTAAGCCCATGCTCTTTCTTTGAAGAGAGGTTCTCAAAAAATCGCAAGTGTCGAGCGCGCAGCGGAAAAAGAACTTTCCTGACTGCTGGGTTTGAGAGATTTGAAATGTCTGTTCGCTCCTCGGTCAGTATGGCTTCGGCCCCCGAAACAGCATCTGATAAAAGACCCGGCTGAATTTTCTCTCCCATTTTTCTAACAGTGGCTCCCTGGACCTCGAAAGAGGAAACCACAGAGCGCTCGGCGGTTAGATAAGAAAAAACATCAAGCGTTGAGAGCGTCTGCAGAGGGGTTGACTCTTGAAGAAAGGCCGCAGCTCTCGCCTCAGGAGCTTCGACCGTAAGAATGGGCCTTTTTGTTGCTAGAGCAAAAGCCTTAAGAGTTGCATGAGCGATTCGAAGCCCCGTAAAAGAGCCCGGCCCACTGGCTGTGATCCATAAGGTGATGTCTGAAAGAGAGATCCCAAGTTGAGACAAAGAGCCTCCCAATTCGGTCAGTAGGGACTCTGAGTGGGTGAAACTTCCAGGGAGTTCCTTTTCCAGAATCAGGGGGAGCGGTTGGGAGTCTTCAAAAACGCAGTAAGATCCCTTGGGAGAGGACAAATCCAAACCGAAACACAAATTACCCATGAAGAGGGATTTACTAGGTCTCCAGAAATTCACAAGAAAAAATAGGGCGACAAGCTCCAAACTGGACATGCCGGGCGAGGGGTAGGCCCAGCGTAGGATTCCGGTTTCGGGGGTTTGTCCGTTATTGGGAGCCCGCCGCCCTTGCTTAGGAACGCGCTTAAATTTTTTACCTCTCTTTACTCCTCATATTGCGCATGACCAAAGCTAAAACCAGTATAACGCTAAGCAGAAAGCGGGTTCAATATCCAAGGTGTAGACAGGTGGTTTTCTCTTGGCGAACCAAGGATTTATCGAATTATGGAATTTTTTCTAGGATACCCAGTGTGTAATTGTTAGATACTAAAAGCATGGTGTCAGAGCCCACAGTTACAATCACAGTCTATCGGGCTAACAAACAAGAGCCCGTGACAATTGAAGCTTTGCGAGGAGGGAGCCTTCGTAAAGTATTGTTGGACGCAGGATTGACGCCTTATCAGGGAAACAAAAAAGTTTTCAACTGCCACGGCTTGGGAATTTGCGGCACTTGCAAGGTCCTTCTTCTCGAAAATGCCGAATGGTGGGACAGGCGCTCGTGTCAAATTCAGTGCTTTCAGAACCTCGAAATTCAACTAAAATAGAAGGTCCATTCTTTTCAAAGAGAACAAAATGAAAGTAATTGGCTACGGACACTCGGTAATAGGCGGCAGAGAAATGAATCAAGATTCATTTCTGGTGGACAACACGCTCAAACTCTATGCGGTGGCAGATGGAGTCGGAGGGGGATTGAGGGGAGAAGAAGCTTCAAAAATGGCCGTCACGGGCCTACAAAAAAAATACTTGCCCGGAGAACTCTTAAAACCCATCGTGACCCTTTTAGCTGAAGAAGTGTTAAAGGAAGCCCTTGAATCTTGCAACGGCCAAGCATTGATGGGAACCACACTCACCGCTGTTCAGATTACCGATAATTTAATTCATTTGTGTCATGTGGGGGATTCCCGTGCGTACCTGTTTGACGGAAGCGCTCTCAAACAGCTGACAGAAGACCATGAGTTTTTTGATGAGGAGTCGAATGGTGCCGTTCTCAGCTCCTATTTGGGTTTGGACACCAGACTACACGAGCTCACCATTACAGAGGAAACAGTTGAAGCCAAGTCCGGCCAAGCGCTTCTCTTGTGCAGTGATGGGCTTTACAAGCAGATTTCTGAAATGCAGTTGGTGAATCTTCTCCGAACAAAGCTGGGTGAACCCCAACAGCTGTTGGAGCAAATGTGTCACGAAGCTTCCCGAGTCGAATATTCTGACAACATCACGGTTGTTCTGATTCTTTTCGAAAATTCATGATGGTTCCAGCAAGCGAAGTTACTGCCGTCATTTCCAAAAAGAAATTAACAGCCGATCCGTCGACTGCGAGTTTCTCCGTGAAAATAAGGGGCAAAATCATCAAGGGGTTTGTTGTCCGCAAGGGGGCTTTCTTTTATGCCTATCAAAACCTTTGCAAACACCTCCCGGTTACATTGGACTTAAACGACAATAGCTTTTTCAATCACGACAAGACATTGCTCCAGTGTCAAATGCATGGGGCTTTGTATGAAATGGAATCTGGTTTGTGCATCGGCGGGCCGTGTGAGAGTGCTCGATTGAGATCCCTGCCTTTTCAGGAGACGGACTCCCAATTGATTGTTACTTTTCCGGAGGACTTGGTGAAAGAAGAGGTTCTAGATGGATAAACAGCCGGGTTTTAGTACGCGAGCCATCCACTCCGGTGAAAAGGTTTTTGAGCGGGCGGTGACTCAGCCGATTTTTCAATCAAGCACTTATGTTTTTGAGGGAGAGGCCCAGTATCTGGATGTTAAGTATGGGCGGCTGAACAATACGCCCAACCATCAAACCCTTGGGGAAAAAATTGCGGCTCTGGAGAACACAGAGGATGCTTTGGTTACTTCTTCAGGAATGGCAGCCATTACTTCAACTCTGTTATCCGCAATCAGGCCGGGAGGACACCTCCTTTCTCAAGATAATTTGTACGGGGGCACTTTCTATTTTTTGCAAGATGACTTTCCTTTTTGGGGGAGGGAAGTCTCTCTTTTTCCAACAGATGAGTCCAGTTCGATTGAAAAATACATTCGAAAGAACACCCAAGCTCTTTATGTGGAAGCGATCTCAAACCCGCTTCTTAAAGTTCCCGATTTTGAAAAGATAGTGGAAGTAGCGCACAAACACGGAGCTTTGGCGATCATTGATAACACTTTTGCGTCTCCTTATAATTTTAATCCGGTGGATATAGGATTTGATATTGTTCTCCACAGTGCCACCAAATATTTGAATGGGCACACCGATGTTCTCGCTGGAGCCATAGCGGGAAAGAAAGAGCATCTCAAGAGCGTCAGAAAGTTGATTTGCCACTTGGGGCCCACTTTGGACCCCCATTCTTGCTTTCTCTTAAGCCGCGGAATCAAGACTTTGGGTCTTAGGGTAAGAGAACAGAACGCAAGTGCTTTGGAGCTTGCGAAAACCCTGTCCACTTTTGAAAGGATACAAAAGGTTTATTATCCCGGGCTCGAGAGTCACCCGAATCATGAGCGGGCAAGACGGTATTTCCGGGGTTTTGGAGGAATGGTATCTTTTGAATTCAACGGGAGCGCTGATGAATTGGAGAAATCCTTGCGCCGTCTTAAGCTTCCCTTTGTGGCGCCGAGTTTGGGAGGAGTGGAAACGCTCATCACTCGGCCCAGCACTACTTCGCATTCAGGGATTTCAGTTTCTGAGAGAGAGCGTCTCGGAATCAAGGAAACCTTGGTTCGGTTGTCAGTTGGACTTGAGGACGTGAAGGATTTGAAAGAAGATTTTCGACAGGCTTTTGGCGGTTAAAGCTTGAAATTTTCGAGATCAGCCCCTAAATTTTTCCCATGAAAAAACTAGCAATCATTCTAGCTGTTGGCTTATCAACCCTTGGAGTTTGTGCCAAAGACAAATCCAAATCAGAGAAAAAAGGAAATACACCCATGATGTATATTGAAACCAATTACGGAACTATAGAAGCGGAACTCTATCCGACCGATGCTCCACAAACGGTGTCGAGAATCACCGAATTAGCCAATAAGAAATTTTATGACGGGCTTACTTTTCACAGAGTCATTCCCGGCTTTGTTGCTCAAGGAGGAGATCCTTCAGGAAATGGAACGGGTGGAACCGGCACCAAATTAAAAGCGGAATTTAACCAGAAGAAGCATCTTGAGGGAACGTTAGCAATGGCTAGAACTGCCGATCCCAATTCCGCAGATTGCCAATTTTATATCTGCCTTGGGGCTCAACCCCATCTCGACAACCAATACACGGTTTTTGGCCAAGTGATTAAGGGGATGGATGCGGTTAAGAAATTGAAAGTGGGCGATAAAATGAACAAAGTCTACGTAAAGTAGACTTTAGTTCTTTAAATGAGCTAGGTGTGCTGGGGGCTCCACGGAGAGTCTTTCCATCATTTTGAAAAGCCCCTGTTCATTATCAGCGACCAACTCAATCGAAGGGCAAGTCCAGACCCAATCAGTTCCTTTTTTCTGTGTCAAAAAGAGGTAATTGATTTTATCCAAATTATCCAAAGCCACTGGGATGATACGCCTCAAGCCGTCTGAGGCTTTTTCCAAGCTTTTTTCGATTTGCGGCAAGTCTTTCCGCAATGAGGTTAGGTCTTCCGGGTTTGAACGACGAATAATATAACGCATTGCCATTTCGACTTTATACTGCGAGCCACCAAGAATGACAATAGGTGCTTGAAGCGCGGTGTTCCAAGGTGAAATACTGAGAAAGCTCAGGAGAACTGCTCATGCCCAAGAAGCTCTATATTGGCAATCTCAGTTACGAAATAACGGATGATGAACTCCATCAAATTTTTAGTCAGTGTGGCCAAGTATCCAGCGCGAAAGTAATTCGGCACCAAGATTCAGGGAAATCCAAGGGGTTCGGGTTTGTCGAGATGCCCAATGATGACGAAGCGACTCATGCCGTCGACCGGATGAACGGATTTGATCTTAAGGGCCGCCCGTTGGTGGTGGATATTGCCAGGGAGCTTGACCGGGCCGTCAATCCGAGAGGGGGGTTCAAGGAAGGCTCAAGCCGCGGCCGAACAGGCCAAAGGCAACACGGGGGGCAAAGAGGCCGGCACTAGTTTCTGTGGAAAAGGGCCAGAATAATTTCCAAGACAATCAAGCACACGATCATCGTCTCCAACAAAGTGGACCGACGGCTCGTAACCAAGCCACTTAAAATTTCCAAATTGTCCTGAATAAGCGACATTTTCCGATCCAGCGTTCTAAACCGAACATCGATATCAAAATTTCCCTGAAGTTCCCGGTGAAGCTTCTCCAAATCTTTGCTTTTCCACGTTTCCTCTGGCGGATCTAAAATCGATAAGTTGCTAATGATGTTCTGGCGGTTTGCTGCGATGGAACCGATGATTTTGAGTAGTGGTCGGGTTTGAAGAGGAACGGAGCCCACTCTGGATAGCTTTTCCATGAGTTGAGAGGTTTCGAATAACAACTTTTCCGTCATGAGTTCAAAATATTCGACTCCCGCGGATTGGGCCACGCTTACCGCAATCAATCGGAGCTGGTCAATGCCGGGTTTTTTGATCTCCACATACTCAAATTCGACTCGATGGCCTGTCTCTCCAATGATTACTTGATAGGTTTCAGTCGTTGGATTGGAAACCCCAGGCCCTAGAGCCTCTTTCAGTTTTTTAAGTTCCTCATCCATTTCCTCCGGACTGAAACCAAAAAAGACCAGAGAGCCGAATCGAAAGACAAACAAAAACTTCGTTTCATTGATTTCAAAAACGATCTCCTGAGGAGAGGTATAAACCACTTTCCCCGAGAAAACAGATCTAACCCGTTTTATGTGGATGGAATCATAGAGATTGATTGCCTGCATTGTAAAAAGGGTCGACATAAAATACTCCAGCCTTTCTCTAGAACGTAGCCTAGCCTACAATATTAGTATGAGAAATAATTCGAGTCGAATCCGACTATTAATCGTACTTTTGTCAGTCGTGTTTGCCGGACCCACCTTTGCAGGGCCCAACTTTGAAGTTTTCGGCAAGGCCGCCTACTATAAGAACAACTTGGGTGTCAGTCAGTATTCACAAACCATCTCCGGAGCCACTGGAATCGCGATTATTTTGATTCCTCAAGTGAGGCTCGAGGGCCGCTTTACCAGCCAGAACCAGTATCAGAATCGCCTTACTTTAAGCGCCACCGATGTCCTGACAAACTTTAAGGTTCAGACAGCGATTTATTCTGTGGGGCTTGATATTTCCTTGGCAGGACAACACTCAACCTTTGTTCCGTTCGTCTTTTGCGGTGCCGGCTTTGCCGAGAGCGTTCGAACATGGGATTACACCAACACGGTTCTTGGCGTGACTACGCCAGGCACTGACAAAAGGACGGGTTTGGCGGGTCAGATGGGTTTTGGAATCCGTTGGAGAGTTGCAAAAAGTGCGGCGATTGAAATTGAGGCCAACGCATACAGCATTGATTTCTACAAACCAGGGGCTTTGGTGGACGTGAACGGAAATGCGGGCATTCGACTCTACCTTTAATCTTTCTGACGTAGTTTTAGAAAGTCGCTGAATTTCTTTTCCTGACCATGCATTGAAGGTTCATAAAGCTTCTGGCCTTTTAGCTCCTTGGGTAGATAGTCCTTTTTTACCCATGCCGTTTCGTGATTGTGGGGATAATCGTAGTCTTTCCCGTAGCCCAAGTCTTTCATCATTTGAGTCGGAGCATTTCGAATGAAAAGGGGAATTTCGAGATTTCCGGTGCGCTTCACCAAATCCTGAGCCTTATTGATCGCAGCATAACTGCGGTTGCTTTTTTCAGAACAGGCCAAGTAAGTCGTGGCTTGAGCCAAGATGATTCGTCCCTCAGGCATCCCAATCGCATGAACCGCCTGAAAAGCGCTGGTTGCCACCATGATGCCAGCGGGGTTGGCGTTGCCGATGTCTTCAGAGGCAAGGATGATCAGTCTTCTTGCAATAAAGAGAGGATCTTCCCCTGATTCCAACATTCGAGCTAAATAATAAATGGCCGCATCAGGATCGCTTCCCCGCACGCTCTTGATAAAAGCAGAAATGGTGTCGTGATGAGCTTCCCCATGTTTATCGTAGTAAAGGGATTGCGAATCACAGACCTTCTCCAAGTCTTCTGGAACGATCAGTTCCCCGTGAGAACGGGTCAAACACAAGTGATCCAAAAGGTTGAGTGCCCGACGAGCATCGCCCCCTGCAATCTCCGCAACCCGCTTAAGTACCAACGCATCAAAGCGATGGGAACTGGGAGCAGCTCGTTTCAAAAGAACAAGAAGTTCATCCGGGCTAAGTGCTTTGAATTGAAAAATCAATGATCGAGACGCAAGGGCATTATTCAACTCAAAAGAGGGATTTTCAGTTGTGGCTCCAATGAAGCGAATGCTGCCCTCCTCAAGAAAGGGCAGCAGCACATCTTGCTGTGCTTTGTTGAGACGGTGGATTTCGTCAATAAAAAGGATATGAGCAAGTTTGCCGTTCCGAAAATCCTGCCTAGAAAATTCCAACACTTCTTTAATCTCTCGAACACCACAGGTGACCGCAGACAGAGTGTGAAACTTACGCTTGGTAAAGCCAGCAATAATTTTTGCCAGAGAAGTTTTTCCTGTTCCAGGAGGTCCCCAGAAAACAAATCCAGTCCAACGATCGCTTTCCAAAATCCGGCGGAACCGGGTGTTTAGAATGTGTGTCTGACCAACCAACCCCTCGAAAGACTCCGGGCGCTTTTGTTCGGCCAATGGGGACTGGCTGCGATCGGTCGAAAAAAGTGTTTCCTGTTCCATTCGCTCACTTATAGTCCCTGAAGGAAAAAAAAGTAAGATATAATGCCATCGATGGTGAGAAAACGAGACATTGAGTTTTTGCCACACCTCTTCCTCTTTGTTTTCAAAGAGATTATTCCCACTTTCGTTATGGGAACCGGGATTTTTCTTTTTATCATGCTGATGTTTCAGGCCATTCGGCTGAGTGAGTTTCTGGTGGTTCATCAGGTCAGCCTCCTGCATATTGCAAAAATTTCCTCCTATCTTCTTTTGTCATTTCTTCCCATAGCGGTACCCATTGCCTTTCTTTTTTCCGTTCTCATGGGTACTTCCAGGGTCCAATCTGAAGGAGAAGTCCTAGCCCTTCAAGCGAGCGGGATCAGCCTGTCACAAATTTTTATCCCTTATGCTCTGATTGCCGCCGTTGTGACAGGACTTTGTACTTATTGGGCGCTCTATACCGTTCCCAAGGGAAACAGGGCTTTCGAACTGATAGTTACAAAAGTGGGGAGCGAGCGTGTCATTTCCCAGATGCGGCCCGGGGTCTTCCAAGAGGGTTTTTTTGGTCTGGTGATACTTGCGGAAAGCATCACCCCCCTTAAGAATGAAATGAGAAAGGTGTTCATTTACGATCAGAGGGAGGAAAATCAACCGGTTGCGATCTCTGCCAAAGCCGGCATTCTGAGATCCGATCCGAGTGGTGATCAGAATCTCACTCTGCGATTGAGTGATGGATCCATTTATTTGGAGCAGCTCGATCCAAAAGGACCCCAAAAGAAAATTGAGTTTGATGTTTATGATATCAATCTGGATGTGGGAGCGTCAGGAGGGGGCTGGCGAGATTACAGCCCACCATCCTACAACTTTAATCAGTTGCGGGAGCGCCTAAGGGAGATAAAGCCAGATACACCGGCATACCGCCAACTGTTAGTGGAAACCCACCGAAGATTTTCCCTGAGCTTTGCCTGTTTTGTTTTTGCTGGACTGGGATTTGCGATTGGTCTGATAAGCCAAAGGGGAATCAGAAGTACAGCGATCATCTTGTGTTTGCTCCTGGCCACAGTTTATTGGCTTTCCTATATTGGTGCGAACTCTTACGCGCTCACCGGCGGATGGGCGCCTTGGATAGGAGTGTGGGCTCCCAACGGAGTCTTTGCTTTTCTTTCTTGGTGGCTCTACTGGCGATTTGCCAAAAAGTAATAAATCAATCTGTGTTCAGGGGGACTTCGCTGATGGGTTCCCGTTCATCTGGTTTGTGGAAATCAAAAAATGAAATCAGTGCAAGGCTGAGACGAAGCCCATCTGCAGCGGAGTTTCCCCAAACGGTCTGGGCTGCTGACACTTCCAATCGAAACTTGGGAGAGAAGAAGAAACCAGCTTTAAAGCCGAGTGACACCAGATCAGGCTGAGTTGCCAAACGTGAATAAGATCCTCCGCTTCCCGGTTCCCGATTCTCGGCAGTGAAAACCCCGTTCGAATCCTTGGTCATTGAAAAAGAGGAGGACTCAAAAAGACGAAAATAGACTTTTCTGATTGTTACTGAGACTGCAGCATCCAAAAGAACTTGGTTTGAGAAGCGACCAAACCGAAATAAAAGCCCGGGAGAAAGGGAGAAGGCAAATCTTTTGACTCGAGTGCCGCCATGGATTCGAACCAACACTCCGGCAGTGCCATCACCCACCGCCAACTCATCCGAAGCCAAGTTTTTAGTGGAGTAGGGAGGAAGGACCAAGCCACTTTCTAGGGCTAGCACTGGTTTTTCCGATCGGACCTGCCATTTAAGACCCAGGAATGTGTCAAAAACCCCGCTCCCACTCAATGGGGAAGGAGTCGACCCAATGCCACTTATTTGTGCAGACAAGAAACTGGTGTGTAAAATACCAGACCAGAATTCGGTCAAGCCGTACTCTGCATCTAAAAAAAGTTGATTCTGAGAAAGTTTTGTAGGGGCTGAGTTGGTGGTTAGCTCTCGCTTGGTTCCAGACGCATCAAAGTTGTAATCACTTTTTAAGAATTCCCAACCCGCCTTCAACACCAATGTTTCCGCTTTGGGAATCCATGCATAGTCTCCTAATGCGACCAAGGGCAGAAAGGAACAGAGAAAAAGAAAAGGTCGCACCACTTAAACCGCGCTTCCGATAAAGTCGTATTCCATTGAACGCTCGAGCCTGACAGGTAGGATCTGGCCTGCCTTTAGCTCCCCGTTTCTCAGAAGGACGTGGCCGTCAATGTCCGGGGCTTGGCCAGCATGACGCCCCTTTAATAGGAATTCGGATTCGTCGGAAACCCCTTCGACCAAAACCGGAACAACTGTGCCGACTTTGTTTCTCAGATTCTCCTTTGAGATTTCCATTTGGACTTTCATCAGGTGCTCCCTGCGGGATTCCTTGATGCTTTCGCTTAATTGATCTTTTAGAAAGTAGGACGCAGTATTTTCTTCGTGGGAATAGGCAAAAACCCCCAAGTGATCAAAGCGGGCTTCTTTAACAAACTCTACAAGCTCTTGAAACTCCTCTTCGGTTTCTCCCGGATATCCAACAATGACAGTGCTTCTAACTGACACATCAGGGATCCGGGTTCTCAGCTTCTGAAGCCGTTCCCTGATCTGGGCTCCCCGAACTTTTCGGTTCATGAGTTTGAGCATTCGGTCATTGATATGCTGGACGGGGGTGTCGATGTACTTGCAAATTTTTGCCTCAGTTGCAATCAGCTCAATCAGTTCATCGGACATTTCATCGGGATAGAGATAAAGCATTCGGATCCATTGAAGCCCGTCAATTTTAACCAGAGCCTTCAGCAGACCCTCGAGTGTGGTCCCGTCCTCCAAATCCCGTCCGTAATCTGTCAGATCTTGGGCAATCAAATTGAGTTCAACCGCTCCAGAGGCCACCAACTTTTCCGCTTCTGTAACCAATGAAGGAATGGTTCTGCTGCGCAAAGTACCGCGAATTCGGGGAATGATACAAAAGGCACAGCCCTTGATACAACCCTCTGAAACTTTCAAATAAGCCCGGTAAAAAGGTTGTGTGTTGATTCGAGGGGTGTTTTCGTTATGAAGATATTTGGGGTGTCTAAATTCGAAATCATCCTCTTTTTTCCCGTCGATAAAATCCAGAATTTTATGGTATTGCCCGGTTCCCACAAAAGCATCGACTTCAGGGAAAGAAACTTTGAGATCCTGCTTGTATCTCTGAGCCAAACAACCAGTGACGATTAGTTTTTTGCAGCTCCCGGCTTTTTTGTGTTCCGCCATGTCCAAAATGGCGCCAATCGATTCTCTTTTGGAGTCATTGATGAAGCTGCAAGTGTTAACCACAATGACCTCTGCTTTTTCCGGCTCGGTCACAAACTGATAGTGGTTTTGTTGCGTAATCCCCAACATGACCTCAGCATCCACAAGGTTCTTCACACACCCTAGGCTCTGAAAGAAAATAGTTTTCATGTTGGAAGCAAGCTCCATGCTAATCCCTAAAGTTCTGAAATTGAAAATCCAGACCCAAATCAGTTTTTCTGACTAGAGCCATTACTTCTTGCAGGTCATCCCTCTTTTTTCCGGTTACTCGGACTTGTTCATCTTGATGTTGGGAGGAAACCTTAATCTTGCTGTCTTTAATCAGACGATTGATTTCCTTGGCTTTGTCGGCAGGTATTCCTTGTGCCAAAGTCAGCTTTTGACGGACGGTCCCTTCAAAAGAAGGCTCAATCTTGGAGTAAGTCACGTTCTTGAGAGAAATCCCGCGTTTGGCAAATTTCCCTTCCAGAATTTCAATGACTGCTTTCAATTTGTACTCATCGTCGCCCACCACAGAGACTTCAGTTTTTTTATCCCAATCAATTTTGCTCTTACTGCCCTTGAAATCATATCTCTGGGTCAATTCTTTTTGGGCTTGGTTAATGGCGTTATCGACCTCCTGAAGGTCTGTTTTTAAAACGATATCAAAAGACGGCATAACTACCTCTGGTGTTGATGAACGATGTCCTGAGGGCCAGCTTGATATGTAAACAAGGATTCCTCCAGCGACACATTAGTTTGAATATTATTGAAATCGATCCGAGTCTCAGACTGCGGACCTTCCATTTTTAACGCGCCGAGAAGATAGCTGGGTTTGAGAATTTCCGCAAGGATCGTGTCCCCTGTTCCTACAAGGGGTGAAAGAGCCAACAAAACGGACTTGGGATCGCTTCTTAAGATCTTGTATTTATAAGCCTTCTTTATGTTTATTTTCCCCGAAATGAAGGTCAAAGACCGCAGATCCACCAACTGCGAGATATCTGAGTAGTGGTCAACTTGGGTTTGCTTCCGGCGTTTACTATGCCGAAGTTGCCAAAATTCGTTACCGTTAAGGATTTGGGTGGAGCTTCCGTCGGAGGGTTCCCACCGCAGTTTCAGGGGCTTTACCACAGAAACTTTTCCCTGAGACTCTTCTTGGGTACCAAAAGTTTTGGATTTAATTACTTGCTTAAAATCAGCCTGATAACTTTTGATGTTGTCCCAAGCGGCTTGAATCGAATCAATAATCCGTGAGTCATCGGTGGGGGCTTTGCTGCCATTGGCAGAGGAGACCAATAAAATAAAAGCGAAAAAAATCAGTTTCACGAAAAGAGAGTACCACTAAATGGAGCTAACCAGAACGGTTCGTCTTTTGGACGTGCCCGTGGAGGGAGCTACGACGCCCTCTTTTTCAAGTTGTTCCATAAGCATGGCAGCCCGGTTATATCCAATTCGAAGATGTCGCTGAATGAGAGAAATGCTGGCTTCACCCTTTTCAGTGACCAATCGAACCGCTTGATCGTAGAGGCGCCCCTCATCGGAATCTCCTGAATCTCCGAAGCCCATGCCTTCGTCGCCCTCTTCGGCCGCTTGAAGAATTTTTTCATCGTATTCGGGCTCCCCTTGCGACTTGAGGAAATCGACAACCCGGTTCAGATCGGAATCGGAAATGAAAGCACCCTGCATTCTCTTTAAAGTAGCAAATCCTGCAGAGTGAAACAGCATATCCCCCTGGCCCAAAAGTCGTTCCGATCCAGTTCTGTCCAAAATAGTTTTAGAATCGACCGAAGAGGCTACTCTGAAAGAAATTCGACTTGGAAAGTTGGCTTTGATGGTCCCGGTAACCACGTCAGTCGAAGGTCTTTGCGTAGCCAACACCAAGTGGATACCGCTGGCCCGCGCCTTCTGAGCCAGCCTTGCAATCGAAAGCTCCACATCTTTGGGAACCACAGCCATGAGATCGGCGTATTCATCGATCACTACTACAATGTAGGGAATGGGTTGAAGGTCCTCTTCGGTCTCTCCCTTTGCTTTGATTTCAGATATGCGAGCGTTATACCCATCAATGTGTCTTACGCCTGCTTGGTGCATGAGAGTATAGCGACGCTCCATTTCGTCGACTGTCCAGCGCAGAGCCAAAGCAGCTTTTTTGGAATCGACAACAACCGGAAGCAGCAAATGCGGAACCCCTTCATAGAGGGACAGCTCAACCATCTTGGGGTCCACCAAAATTAATTTGAGTTGCTGGGGGGTAAACCGGAACAGCAAACTTGAAATAAGCGTGTTGATAAATACTGACTTACCCGTTCCCGTTGCGCCTGCTACCAAAAGGTGGGGCATGGCTGCAAGATCTGCCGTCACCGGTTCTCCAGAGGCCAGTCTTCCCAGCGCAATGGGGATCCGGATTTCGTCATTATAAAAAGGAGTTTCTTGGATCAAATCCTTGAAGAAAACCATTTCTCGATGCGGGCTTGGTATTTCGATTCCAACCACGGGTTTTCCGGGGATTGGAGCTACGATACGTACAGAGAGAACGCTCAAAGCGAGAGTGAGATCATCTGAGAGATTTGCGATGTCCTTAATTTTAACGCCGCTCGCGGGTTTAAATTCATAAACGGTGATGACGGGTCCCGGAGAAATATGCACTACTTCTCCTTCCACGCCAAAATCCCGAAGCTTTTCCACAAGAATATTGGCTTTATCCAAGTACCAAGATTTATCCACCGCCTTAACTTTGGACTCAGCTTTCCCGGACAACATGGCGACCGGAGGAATTTGAAACGGCCCCATGTTTTTTCTTTTGGGTTTGCTTTCAGTAAACGTAGGATTTCTTGAACCACTCATCAGTGAAAAAACCTCGTCATCCTCTTGCGCAGGCAAAGTGGATATTTCGGGTTCTTTTGAAGCAGAGGGAAGGTCAAGTTGTTTTGGGGGAATAACCGGTGCCGCCAGCACAGGCGCTGGAGTTGCGATGGGAGCAGGGGCGGTTCCAGCTGCTATGGGTGGAGTTTTCTTAAAGAGGGGCTTCAGTTTTTGAATCAAGAGACCCAAGAGTTCTCTGCCTAAAGTCGAGCCTTTTTGTCTGGCCTCCCATTTGATTCTCTGTAAAACCGAAACCAACTGTGTGATCGCTTTCCAGCGGAACAACAGGATGCTTGAAGCTAAAGCAAAAACAAAAGAGACCAAAACTGCTCCGAAAGGACCGGTCAAATATTTCCAAAAAGACAAATTAAGCTCGCCGACAATTCCACCGGAGTATGTAAACTGCCAAGGAATCCACTTTCTAGGAATCAAGGCCTGAATCAAAGTGCTGAGAGAAAGCACAAAAACCGTATTAGCCGTGATGGACCAAGTCTTTGTTAAGCGAGTGTCTTCATCTCGAAGAGCGTTTTTCCCAAATCGGATCATGACGAGAATAAGAAAAAAAGAGGTCAGCCCGAACAGCTGGAAAAGCAGGTCTGAAATGATGCTGCCGGTTCGCCCCAACCAGTTTCGAAATACCGAGCGAGTAGACCAAGTCGTCCAAGAGGGATCAGCAGCTGAGTAACTGACGAGAGAAATAAATGTAAAAATTGATATTCCCCACCAGAAAAGCCGCCAGAGATCTCCCCAAACAGGGGTTTCTCTCAAGCTGAGCCCAGAGGTTGTTGCCAAATAACGACTGTCTTTTTTATTTTGTTTTCTAAAGATCATGGGAGGTGATTTGAAAGATAACCTAATTATAACTTATTGACTTTCCATGTCAATCAACCCCCTTGACACACCGTCGGCAGTTTCAGATCATCGTGTTACATGCGTACAAACTAGCTCCCTTTGGTTAGCGAGCGGGTTTGAATGCAGGGGGGAGATTCAAAAATTCAATACCAAATTAGGGTTTGGTTTGACCAAAAGTTGCCCCAACATTAGGAGGACATCTAGGTATGCTTCATGGGTTTGTTAAATGGTTTAACGATAACAAGGGTTATGGCTTCATCGAACAACAAGGGGGCACAGACGTTTTTGTTCACTTCTCTGCAATTGAAGGAGAAGGCTTTAAGTCTTTGACCGAAGGTCAAGAAGTTGAATTTGAAATGGTCGATGGTCCCAAGGGACCTCAGGCCACTGTTGTTCGCAAAATTAAAGGCAACGCCTAATCAAATTTTGCCCTAGGGGGGATAGGAATATCCCCCTTTTTTAAGTTGACACACCAAACAAATCTTCCTAGAAGAAGCTTGGCCTGAACTAGTAGCTTTATTCCAACTTTATCGATTTAAAAGTCCACTCAATTTCGTGAGGTAAACAAATGCATTTAAAAGAGCTCAAAGAGAAACCGATCTCCGAACTCGCTGAATTGGCCCGATCCTTGGGCGTAGAATCACCCGGCGGGATGAGACGGCAGGAGCTTATTTTTGCCATCTTACAAGCTCAGACAGAAGCTGAAGGGCAAATATATGGAGAGGGCGTTCTTGAAACCCTTCCCGATGGTTTTGGTTTCTTGCGAGCTGCGGACTATAACTACTTGCCAGGTCCGGATGATATTTATGTGTCTCCTTCTCAAATCCGTCGCTTCATGCTCCGTACGGGAGACACGGTTGAAGGACAGATTCGACCCCCGAAAGATTCGGAGCGGTACTTTGCACTTTTAAAAGTTGAGAAAATCAATCATGAACCACCTGAAGTAGCACGAGACAAAATTCTTTTTGATAATCTTCGCCCAGTATTTCCTCACGAGCGGTTCAATCTGGAATACGACCCCAAGAGATATTCGACTAGAGTGATAGATTTGTTGGCTCCAATTGGCAAAGGCCAGCGCGGTTTGATTGTGGCTCCTCCTCGAGCCGGGAAGACCATGTTGATGCAAGAAATTGCCAACGCCATTACTAAAAACCACCCGGAAGTGGTGGTGATGGTTCTGCTGATCGATGAGCGACCCGAAGAAGTTACTGACATGCAACGCAATGTTCGAGGCGAAGTGGTCAGCTCCACTTTCGATGAACCAGCAACTCGACACGTTCAAGTAGCTGAAATGGTCATTGAGAAAGCAAAGCGCTTGGTTGAACACAAGAAAGACGTCGTCATCCTTCTCGATTCCATTACTCGGTTGGCTCGGGCCTACAATACTGTTGTGCCCCCAAGCGGAAAAATTCTGTCTGGCGGTGTGGATGCAAACGCTCTTCACAAGCCGAAGAGATTTTTTGGAGCAGCTAGAAAAATTGAGAATGGTGGCAGCTTAACCATTTTAGCGACGGCACTTATTGATACCGGCAGCAGGATGGACGAAGTTATTTTCGAAGAGTTCAAAGGAACAGGTAACTTGGAAATCACGCTTGATCGAAAGCTAATGGAAAAGAGAATTTTCCCCTGTATCGACATCAACAAGTCCGGTACCCGCAGAGAAGAGCTTTTGATGGATAAAGAAGCTTTGAATCGGGTTTGGATTCTCAGAAAAGTCCTTCAGCCCATGAATGTCGTCGATAGCATGGAGTTTTTATTGGATAAGGTCATGTCGACCAAAACCAACAAGGACTTCTTGAGTTCCATGAGCGGTTAATCTTTTTTGTAGGCCTGGCTTCTTGGAATAACCGCACTTCAGCTTTGAGGTCATGAATGGTTATTTGCAAGGTTCTTAAGGCTCCTGTCTCTAAACATCCTATCAGTGTTAAAAACCGCTGTTAACTTCAGACAGTTGTGTACCAGTTTTCCGTATTCAATGAGTGCTCTCCGCTCAAAATGAGGCTGGGCTTTTGCAGGATCGAGTGTCTTTATGAAAAGACAGCTCCTCTTCCTCATTTCTCTTTCTGCGATTTTTTTCCATCTGAGCGTTTTGGCGGATCCGGGTCGCCACTGTCCGGAGTCGTTTGAAAAACTAACCCAACTGGTTGATCGCAATTTTTTTGAGACCCGGCGAGATTTTGAAAAATACACAGAGCTTTTTCCCCCATCGTTTTTATCCCATCTTTCAAACCTCAAGAGTGATGGCCATTGGCTTGATGCCGGCAGTGGAGAAGCTTTTGCTCTCCAAGACTTCTTCAACCAAACGGTAATCGACGAGCCCTCATTCACAAAAAATGCGGAATCAAGTTTTTGGAGGCCCAGAAAAATTGTTCTGGATCCCGAGCTTCTGCATGAGTTTGCCTCCCGGCTGAATGCGCAGACCCCGGAGGAGAAGCCCCGAGTGACGGGAGTAAGCTACAAAATGCTTCGGGCCGATCCGCAAATTCCGAATTTGAAACTCAAAATCGGAAGGTTTTTTGAGGATATTCCGCTTTCAGAGTTTTCACCAGCGGATCTGATTACTGACCTTTACGGGGTCATATCTTATACCCCCCGACTAGATGAGGTATTAAGGAGGTACCACCAACTCTTGAAGGATTCTGGAAGGGCTTATCTCTTTATTGGAGATTACTTGTCTGTTCCCCAGTACGGTGGGTCTCGGCGTTTGGAAAAAATCAGCGAAGAGGGCTGGTACTCGCCTTTTGTAAGCAGCACGGTAAAAAAAGCAGATGGGTCTACCGTTTCCCTTTTGGATTGGATCCGCAACCTTCCGGGATTTAGGTCTAAAGTCGAATTTGTGGAGATCCTTCAACCGCCCAGAAGGGGTATTTCTGAGGGCAGAATCGAAAGACGCACTCTCGTTTTGGAAAAGACCCAACAAACTACCCATATCCCCGAGCTCAAACTGATCGAATCAGATGATGGAAAACCACCCCTCCGAAAGTTTGAAGAGGTCGTCCAATAAAAAACAGTCGGGCTGTGCTAAAATGAAAGCACTTTGAAACAGAAATACCTCATTCTATTTTCTCTTGTGGGTCTGATCATCTGTATCGATCAGGTGACAAAATTATGGGTTCAAGCCAATTTGGTGGTTGGAACGCAGAAACATTTTTTTGGTTGGTTTTGGTTAACCAATCACCGGCATCAGGGTTTTGCTCTAAACTTGATTCAGGGCCTTCCACCAGCACTCCAAAATTTGTTTTTTATCATAGTTCCCGTTTTTGCTCTTTTTTTGATCGTGCTTATTTTTATCAAGCTGCAAGACAACCAAATGCTGACGTCACTTGCCCTGACTGGTATATTGGGAGGTGCAATCGGAAATATGATTGATCGTTTTGAGTCCGGGCCCGTCTTGGATGTATTGGAAATAAGAACGAATGGTTTTTTTAACACCCCTTTCAACGTGGCAGATATGGCCATTATCGTCGGGGTTTGTATTGTTTTCATAAACACATTGGTGCAGCAAAGAGCGGAGAGACAGAGCTAAATGACTGAGGCACAAAAAAAATATGGTTTTCTGGCGCTGGTGTTTGGAGCCTGTCTGACGCTGGATCAGATAACTAAACAAGCTATTTTGGATCGGTTTGTTCTGGGAGAGTCCAAGGAGGTTATCTCGGGGCTTTTTAGTCTTACCTATGTCAGAAACAAAGGAGCAGCTTTTGGTTTCTTGCACTCCGCTCCCGAAGCTTTCCGTGAGCCTTTCTTCTTGGCAGTACCGATCTTAGCGATTTTTGTTTTGGCTTACCTATACTACCGATTAAAAAGCGGCGAGAGGCTCTCTGCTTGGGCCCTTAGCCTGATCCTCTCCGGAGCTGCAGGAAATCTTATTGACCGGGTGAGATTTGGCTATGTTGTTGATTTTCTAGATTTTTATCGGGTTCAATGGGGCCACTGGCCTGCTTTCAATGTAGCTGACATGGCTATTGTTACCGGTGTTTCACTCCTTTTTATTCACTCTTTCTGGCGACCGTGATATTAACGGCAAAACTCATTCTAGGCAGGAAGTATGCAGGGTCACCACCACGACGATCTAAATGTAAAAAAAGTAGATAAACTATCTCCCACTCGTGTTCGCTTAACAGTTGAATATGGTGCGGATGCGATTACGAGGCACGAAGCTTCGATAGTCAATCGCTACAGCCAAGCTGCTAAAATTCCCGGGTTCCGCCCCGGAAAAGCGCCGGTTAGTCTTGTTAAGCAAAAATTTAAAGATGAAATTTTAAGAGATGTTGTCTCCCATCTTTTGGAATCTGGATTGAGTGAAGCCATACAAAAATCCAAGTTAAATCCAGTAAGCCAACCTCAAGTTAAGTTGGGGGAGATTCAGGAAGGGAAGCCCTTTGGGTTCGAAGCCGAATTTGATGTTCAGCCAGACATAGAGCTTCGAAATTACAAAAACATTCCCGTCACTCGAAAGCCTGCCGAAATTACTGATGAAGAAGTGTCGAAGACGCTTGAAAACTTAAGGGAGCGGCTGGCTTCTTTGGAACCAGATACTGCAACACAGCCGACAAAAGGTTCTTTTGCCGTGGTGGAGGTTGGGTTCGAATTGGAAAATGGAGAGAAGAAGCAAGAAAAGCAGACCCACACTGTCGAGGTCGGTGCTGATCGGCTTCTTCCAAACATTGAAAAAGAAATTCTCAAAATGACTGTAGGAGAAACCAAACTGATTGAAGATGTTTTTCCTGCCGACTATCCAGAGAAAGAATTTTCTGGAAAAAAAGCAAAGTTTGAATTGAAGATCTTGGAATTGAAAAAGAAAGTTTTACCCGAATTAAACGATGATTTTGCCAAACAATTAAAAGAAGGGGCAAATCTGGATGCTATCAAGCAGGAAATCCGGGATAACATCAAGTCTTCAAAAGAAGCGGAAGCCCGGCGTGAAGAGCGCCAAGTTGTCGTTGATTATTTAATTGCGAACAACAAATTTGACGTAGCCCAAAGTTTTGTTCAGGGGCAAGCTGCTCAATTGGTCCAGTGGATGGAAGAAGACTGGAAAAAGCGCGGAATGAAAATGCCCGCTTTAAAGCCTGAAGAGACGAAAGAAGTGCAGGAACGGGCAGAACGCATGGTCCGAAGCAGCCTTCTTTTGAGGGAAGTTGCTGTAAAAGAAGAAATTAAATTGGACCCCGAAAGATTGAAACAACGGATCGAATTGGTTTCAACTCAACTTGGGAGAACTCCAGAAGAAACCGAAAAGCTTCTCAGTGGCAAAGACATGTTGGACCGGATTAAAGATGAAATTCTCACAGATCAGGTCTTTGATTTTCTCTTGAGCCAAGCAAAAATAAGGAATTAAAAAAAACTGTCGATAAGAAAGACTGAAGCTCTGGAAACACCCGGCTGACAACGCCTGACGCGTTGTTTCATGGTGCTACTTGTCAGCGCTGGCTGATTAGAGTTTAATGGCCTAAGGAGGTCTTTCGATGTCTGACCCTCTAAAATCAAATTTTTCTAACTATTTAGTTCCCATCGTTATCGAGCAAACCCCTCGCGGCGAGAGAAGCTTTGATATCTATTCTCGTTTGTTAAAGGAAAGAATTCTGTTTATAGGCTCAGCCATTGATGACGCGGTGGCTAATCTGGTAATTGCCCAACTACTGTTCTTGGAATCAGAAGATCCGGATGCGGATATTCATATTTATATTAATTCACCCGGGGGCAGTGTTTCTGCGGGACTCGGAATGTACGACATGATGCAATACGTTAAACCGGATATATGCACTTACTGCACTGGCCTAGCGGCAAGTATGGGCGCTGTCCTCCTAGCTGCTGGCACTCCAGGAAAGCGGTTCGCGCTTCCTCATGCCCAAATCATGATCCATCAACCTTTGGGCGGTGCTCAGGGGCAAGCGACGGACATTGCTATTCAAGCTAAACAGATTTTGTTTCTGAAAAATCGGTTAAATGAAATTTTGGTAAAGCACACAGGGCAAATTCTAGAAACCATAGAACGGGATACAGACCGGGATAGATATATGACTGCCGAAGAAGCAAAATCCTATGGTTTAGTGGATAATGTCATTGTTAGAAAAGAAATGGATAAGAAGTAATTTGGGGAGGCGAGGATGAGTCGACGAGACAGTGAAAGTTTTGGAAATCTAGTCTGTAGTTTTTGTGGAAAGAGCCAAAGAGAAGTAAAAAAGTTAATTGCCGGCCCCACAGTCCATATCTGTGATGAGTGTATCGAGCTTTGCAACGACATCATCAAAGAGGAAGCCGCCAAGGAAGAAACCCGGGGTGGGACCACAAAGATTCCAAAGCCGCATGAGATTAAATCGGTACTTGATGAATTTGTAATTGGACAAGACCAAGCCAAAAAGACCCTCTCGGTGGCCGTACACAATCACTACAAGAGAATTGCAGCTCCCCGAGGTGGTGGAGCTGAAGTGGAATTGCAAAAGAGCAACATTCTGCTCATTGGGCCCACTGGTAGCGGAAAAACGCTCTTGGCTCAAACTTTGGCAAAACTCCTGAAAGTTCCTTTTACTATTGTCGATGCAACCACCCTGACAGAAGCGGGTTATGTGGGCGAGGATGTAGAGAATATTATTTTGTATTTGCTACAAAGTGCAGATTACGACATTGAAAAGGCCCAAAAGGGGATCGTTTATATTGATGAAATTGATAAGATCGCTCGCAAGGGAGAAAACCCATCCATCACGAGAGACGTTTCGGGTGAAGGGGTTCAACAGGCGCTCTTGAAGATTATTGAAGGGACCAAAGCGAATGTCCCTCCCAAAGGTGGTAGAAAGCATCCACAGCAGGAATTTCTTCAAGTAGATACGAGCAATATTCTTTTTATCTGCGGCGGGGCTTTTGTGGGCCTTGAGAAGATTGTCGAAGGAAGAATGCACAAAAGAAGCATTGGAATTGGAGCCGATGTTAAAAGTGATAAAGAGCGCGAAAAGGGAAATCCTCTCCACAGAGTCCAAACGGAAGATTTATTGAAGTTTGGAATGATCCCGGAATTTATCGGCCGCTTACCCGTGGTTGCAACACTTGATGAGCTGGATGAAGGAGCTTTGATCAGAATCCTCACCGAGCCAAAGAACGCTCTCATCAAGCAGTACCAAAAACTGTTTGAGTATGAAAACGTTAAGCTAAGTTTCAATGAGGGCGCTGTTAAAACCATCGCTAAAGAAGCTCTGAAGAGCAGAACTGGAGCGAGAGGTCTTCGGACTATTCTGGAACATTCAATGCTGGATCTTATGTATGAGGTTCCCAGCATCCCGAATTTGAAAGAGTGTATTGTGAATGAGGAAGTCATTCTTAAAAATGGCAAACCCCAACTGATAACACAGACCGAAGAAGAGCAAGCTGCTTTCGCAAAAAAAGCAGAAACCGCCTGAGATAATCCTTCGGATTGGCCCCAGCGCTTTCTACACGCTGCTTAAAATAGTTTTATTGTCAGCTTCACAGATGACGCGAGTCATTTTCTGCCCGGTTGCCCAGCCTTCGAGCTCATTCAAATTTTGGAAGCGAAGAAAAAAGAATTTTCAAGAAAAAAAGTTTTTGGTCTAAAAAGTAAACTCTTCCATTTCACCCCGTGCCATCGGTTATAATTTAGTTAAATTCTTTGCTCAAAAACCGTAACAAACCATTGTGAGGAACTGATCCTATGTCAAAAAATCAGGTTCAGACCGAAGTTTATTCGCTTCTTCCTTTGAGGGACATCATTGTTTTTCCCCATATGGTGGTTCCTCTCTTTGTTGGCCGAGAAAAATCGATTCGAGCCCTTGAAGACGCCATGGCGCAACGGAAGCAGATCGTGCTTGCCGCTCAAAAGAAAGCGCAAAACAACAACCCACAAGAGAAGGACATTTTTGATTTTGGTACTCTGGCCAATATTATTCAGTTGCTGCGGCTTCCTGACGGCACATTGAAAGTTCTTGTTGAGGGGGTACAACGTGTTCGCATCACCGGCTTTGTAGACACGAACAGTATCTTTAAGGTTCAAGCCGAACCGATTGATGAATCAGTCTCCTCAATGGTTGAGGCCGAGGCCCTTACCCGCAGTATCAAAGGGACTTTTGAAACTTATGTAAAGCTGAACAAACGGATTCCCCCCGAGTTGGTAATGTCGGTTCTTGGGATTGAGGAGCCTGGAAAGCTTGCAGACACCATTGTCCCTCACTTGAATATCAAAGTTGAGGAGAAGCAAAAGCTTCTTGAAATGACCGATGCTTGTAGACGCCTCGAAAAGCTCATGAAATTGATCGAGGGTGAAATCGATATTCTTCAGGTCGAAAAGAAAATTCGCTCGCGCGTAAAGAAGCAGATGGAGCGCTCTCAAAGAGAGTACTATCTGAATGAACAGATGGCTGCGATCCAAAAAGAGCTGGGAGATCGAGACGAATTAAAAAGCGAGATACAAGAGCTTGAGAAGGCCATTAAAAGGAAGCGAATGCCGGAAGAGGCGGCCAAGAAGGCAAAGTCTGAGCTCAAGAAACTAAAACTGATGTCCCCCATGTCTGCGGAGGCCACTGTTGTTAGGAATTATTTGGATTGGCTCATTCAACTTCCTTGGAATGAAAAAACAGAAGAAAAAATTGATGTGAATCAGGCGGAGGCAGTTTTAGACCACGACCACTTCGGGCTGAATAAAGTGAAAGAAAGAATTTCCGAGCATTTGGCAGTTCAAAGCTTGGTTGGTAAGACCCAAGGACCCATCATTTGCTTGGTTGGTCCCCCAGGCGTTGGAAAAACCTCTTTGGCCCGTTCGATTGCCAAATCCATTGGTCGAAATTTTGTGAAAATTGCTTTGGGTGGTGTCCGTGACGAAGCCGAAATCAGGGGACATCGAAGAACTTACATTGGTGCGCTACCTGGCAAAATGGTCCAAGCGATGAAGAAAGCCGAGACGATCAATCCGGTGATACTGTTGGATGAGATTGACAAAATGAGCACGGATTTTCGTGGAGATCCCAGTAGCGCTCTTCTCGAAGTTTTGGATCCAGAACAGAATAAGTTCTTTGCGGACCATTACTTGGAAGTTGAATACGATCTGTCTCACGTGATGTTTATCACGACAGCCAACAGCCAGCACTCAATACCCTGGGCTCTTTTAGATCGGTTGGAAGTTATCAACCTTTCTGGCTACACAGAGGAAGAGAAAATTGAAATTGCGAAGCGCCACTTGATTCCCAAGCTGGTTCAGAGACATGGGCTTGATGAAACAAAAATCAACTTTCAAGAAAGTGCAGTCATAGAGCTCCTGCGGCATTACACCAAGGAAGCCGGAGTTCGAAATCTTGAAAGGGAGATCTCTGCGGTTTGCAGAAAAATTGCCAGGGAGTTTAGCAAGTCGAAAGAAAAAGCGACCAAAGTTACTATCAACCCTCAACGGGTACAGCAGCTTCTTGGACCACAGAAATTCAGTTATCAGAAAACGGAGTCTGAATCCGAGGTGGGGCTTTGCAATGGGCTGGCTTACACCGAGACCGGTGGCGATATGTTGACCATTGAGGTTCTTCAGATGCCTGGCAAAGGCAAACTCTTGGTGACTGGAAAATTAGGGGACGTCATGCAGGAGTCCGCACAGGCTGCCATGAGCTATGTTCGATCTCGAGCAAAGCTTTTGGGACTGGACCCAGAGTTTTATCAAAAGATTGATCTTCATATTCACGTACCCGAGGGAGCAATTCCGAAAGACGGTCCTTCTGCCGGGATTACAATGGCGACTGCTTTGGTGAGCACTCTTATTGGGAAACCTGTCAGCAAGGACGTGGCGATGACCGGAGAAATTACACTGAGGGGACGAGTGCTCCCAATCGGTGGACTTAAGGAAAAGATCTTTGCCGCCTATCGGGGCGGGGTGAAAAAGATCATTATTCCAAAAGAGAATGAAAAAGATCTTCGAGATGTGCCCAAAAACATTTTGAAGAGTTTCGAGATTGTGCCGGTGGATCACATGGACAAAGTTCTTCAAGAAGCGTTGGTGACCGATTCAGTCTTTACGACAAAGCTTGGAACTTCGGCACCTGAAATGAGAACGCCTGATGACGGGCACATCGTCCCAGCGGCCAGCACATCTTCTCATTAGAAATGTGAAGCCGTATTCTGACTGAATACACTTAATCCAATAAATTCAATGCCCTATCTGTTGATTTGACGCGTCAAATCGGCTATGATGGAGACAATTGATTAATTAATCGTTCCGTGCGGAACTTTTAGTCGGTCAAGCAGGGAGGGATTATGAAGAACTGTTCCGTTTGTAAAAAGCCGAGCTCGGTCTTCTTGTTAAATAACAAGTTCGTTTGTTTTCATTGCGATGAGTTGTTGTTCGATATTGAAATTGAAAGCGATGAAGCCGAAATCGCTTTGGTGCGACTCCAGCCAGCACCCACCAAACCTGAGGGAATCGCAGTTAAACCCACCGGACACAAGTAAGGCGTTATTAGGGGGGCTTTCTTGGCCCTCCTTTTTTCTTCTATTTTTTTAAGAGAGTTTTCAGCTCGTTTACTCTATCAAGCTTTTCCCAAGTAAATCCTTTGGCAGAGTTTCGGCCAAAGTGACCGTAGGCAGCAGTTTCTTCATAGATTGGTCTGAGAAGATCCAGGGTTTTGATAATCTCCGAGGGCTTGAAACCAAAAAGTTCTTTTACTGCAGCAGTGATCTTATCCAAGGGAACAGTAGCAGTATCATAGTCCTCGATCATAAGAGACACAGGCTCCGCCACTCCAATCGCATAAGCAATTTGAACGAGACAACGTTTCATCAGTCCTGCAGCCACCAAATTTTTTGCCACGTATCGGCCCATATAAGAGGCCGATCGGTCTACTTTTGACGGGTCTTTGCCGGAAAAAGCACCGCCCCCATGGGCTCCGTGTCCTCCATAGGTGTCTACAATTATTTTTCTACCCGTGAGCCCGCAGTCGCCCATCGGGCCCCCGATGACAAATCTTCCAGTGGGATTGATGAAAAATTTTGTTCTCGAATCCAATAAATTTGTAGGAATGACTTTTTGAATCACTTCTTCCATTAGGGCGCTTTTTAGCTCGTTAAATGAAACATCAGGGCTGTGTTGAGTCGATAAGACAATGCCATCTACACGGGTTGGAAGGCCATTTTCATATTGAACTGTGACCTGAGATTTTCCATCTGGGCGGAGAAAGCCCAAAACACCCTCTTTACGGCATTCAGCCAATCGACGAGTTAACCGATGAGAAAAGGCCAAAGTAGCTGGCATGAACTCGGGAGTTTCATCACAAGCATAACCAAACATCAGCCCCTGATCACCCGCTCCCTGCTCTTTATAGAGACCCTGCCCCTCGGTAACACCTTGAGAAATATCGGGGGATTGCTTGCCAATGGCTGTGATTACAGCACAGGTTTGGTAATCGAAGCCAACATCGTCAGAGTCATAGCCAATTTTCTTGATTGTCTTTCTGGCAATGTCAGTAATATCCACCACAGCGGAAGTGGTGATTTCTCCCGAAACAAACGCAAGACCCGTTGTGACCAAAGTTTCGCAGGCGACTCTAGCTTTAGGGTCTTGAGTCAGGATGCTGTCTAAAACCGCATCTGAAATCTGATCTGCAATTTTATCTGGATGGCCTTCGGTAACGGATTCAGAGGAAAAAAGGCAATTTCTAAGTTTCATGACAACACCCCCGCTTTAAAGCCCATAACGATGCTGCGGGTGGTGTTAAATGTCAAATACCCCTATTTTCTGCGAAAGCGGTTGCGAGTTTCTTCGGCGGCACCACTATCATCGCTTCCGGAAGCTGCCGAACGTTGATTCTGTCGTTTCTTTCGAGCAGCCAAAGCCAAAAGAAGGATAATCAGGGCGGCCCCTATTAAAATTGCGATAGAGTTTTGTTCAGCGATTTGATTCCAGTTGATCTCTCCAGCAGGGCCCTGCTGGGGAGCCGCCTCTTCCGTCTTTTCAGATTCTTGAGCGACTGGGGGAGCAACCGGAATACCAGGAGCTGTTGGAGAGGGGGCCGGCTCAGCTAGTGCCGGAGGCTGCGCGGGAGCCATTGCATTATCGACCGCGGGAGCGGATTTAGCCATTTGAACTGGAGGCTCTTCGTAATTCCTTGCTTGCTCGGATCTTACTTCATTGGGAATGGAAAGATTCCTTGGATAAATGGCAAGTTTCTGTCCTGCCTCGAGAGAATTAGGAGTTTGAAGGCCGTTCAGAACAGCGATTTCCTTCCAGCTTTTGGCGCTACCCAAGTGTTTTTTGGCAATTCGAGTTAACCAGTCTCCAGCGTTAACTTGATATTCGTCTGGTTGAATGTTGCGTTCTTGATAAAAAGAAGCCATGCGTTTGTCTTTGGGACTCACTGGAGAAGAGTAAAAAACAACTTTTCCAGGCGACCAGATTTTTCCATTCCAAAGCACCAGTTTTTTGGCAAAGTTGGAATTCCCGTAAATAAGTTGTGAAACTTTTTTAGGCGAGTCTCCTTTTCGGGCAAAGTAGAAGCGATTTAGTTTAGAGCCTCCGCGAACAATAGCTTTACTGGGAATTTTGGGAGTCGTCAGGACGTAACGTTTTCTGGGAGTTTCTGGAACACTCTCTTGAGGCTGAATTTCCGGAGCTTTGTTCTCTGGCTCTGGGCTCACAACAGGAGCTTCAGTTTGGGCTTGGGCTTCTTCTGTTTTAGCGGGTTCTGCCTGAGGCTCCGTCCACTCCTCGGAAGCTGAAGTGTTGGCAGCAGTGTTTGTGGGTTCGGGAGCGGCTTCTGGAGCAGGCTCTGCAATCGGTTCGGATTGCTTTGCTTTCAGAATGGTTTTTTGGGCCTTCTCACCTTCTGACCCAAATGCAAATTCATCTTTGGGGACTGCCTGAGTTTCTGCTGGAGTGCTATTCTCCGGTGGAGCAGCTTCTGCCTTGTTCGACTCAGACAATTGCTGTTCTGCTGCCTGTTCAAATGAAGAGTCTTCTTCCTCTCTCATCCGGTTTTGGTGAGCACAGGAAAGAAACCAAACCAAACCGGAAAGGACTAAAGTCGTGATTGAAGGCAGAAAATAATCTCTATTTCGCATGGTATTTTTGCGCGCCATAGTCGGCACTCCTCTACACCCCGTATCGACATTATTTTAAAGATTCCTTAGGCTAAGGCTCGCAAGGCTTTGTTTTTTAGGCTACTCTCTTGTCGCCATGCAAAAAGACTACATAAAAGTGATTCCTTTAGGGGGTTTGGGCGAAATTGGCATGAATGCCATGGCTTTTGAGACGCGTAACGACATGGTTTTGATCGATTGCGGGCTTCAGTTTCCCGATGCGAGCTACCCAGGCGTGGAAGTTCTGGTGCCAGACCTGTCCTACATTCTGGAAAGGCTTAACAAGCTGCGGGGCATCATCGTTACCCATGGACACGATGATCATATCGGGGCAATCCCTTTTTTACTTCGGGAGAAAGATTTAGATATTTATTCAACCCCTTTTCCCCGAGGTTTGATTGAGCAAAAGCTGACTGAGTTTTCTCAGACTCAAGAAGCTAGGTTTCATTCCATTGAGCCACGCAAAAAATTTTCAGTGGGTTGTTTCACTTTTGATCCCATTCCTGTTCAGCATTCGATTATTGAAGCGCTTGCTTTTGCAATACAGACTCCGGTGGGAACGATTATCCACTCCGGCGATTTCAAACACGACCCCAAAGAGGCCTCCAGGGGCGAAATTACTTTTAAAGCATTCGAGGATTATGGCGACCAAGGAGTACTCCTGCTTTTGTCAGACAGTACTAATGCTGAACGTGAAGGCCATACTCTTTCGGAAGTGGACATTGAAAAATCTTTTGAGAGCATTTTGAGCCGGCAAACCGGACGACTGATCATCGCGCTGTTTGCTTCCAACATCAGGAGAATAGAAAAAATTTTGGCACAAGCCAAAAAACAAGGAAAGAAAGTGGCTTTCATGGGGAGAAGCATGCACAGCTACACCCGGCTTGCTTTCGAACAGAACTCCTTGGGAATACCGGAAGATACTTTAATCCCAATCGAGAAAACGGGTCAGTATCGAGATGATGAAGTGATCGTTTTGAGCACCGGCAGCCAAGCAGAGCCCCGATCAGCGCTGGTTCGGGTTGCTGAGGGCATTCACAAGGATTTCGAAATTCGCAAGACTGATACGATTGTGATGTCGAGCAGATTCATCCCGGGAAATGAACGAGCCATTACCCGCATGATTGATAATCTTTATCGATTGGGGGCTGATGTCCTGTATGAGTCAGTCCATCAAATTCATGTCTCAGGACATGGATTTCAGGAAGAGCTCATGATGATGCTAAGAGCGACCCGGCCAAAGTTTTTCATTCCAATCCACGGAGAGTTCAGGCATCTCTCCAAACACGCAAAGCTTGCGATTCGCTCTGGTGTCGCTGAGACCAATGTGGTCGTGGTTGAAAATGGCCAGAGCGTTGAGATTGATGCTGATGAAATGAAACTGGGTGAAAAAATCCAAGTTTCAAAATTACCAGCCGTGGAAAACTTGTACGTGGATGGAAGTCCCGAGGCCCTGAAGCAGAAGCATGCTTTAGCCAAAGCGGGAATAGTATTCGTTGCGCTTTTTAGAAAGTCCAAAAGCCATCAATTGATGAGTGAACCCGTGGTTTGTGCCCAAGGGCTTTTACTCTATCATGGGACCGATGAGCGGGAAGTCATTGCCGGTGCCAAGAAAAAACTGGTGGAAGTGACTAAGACCTTTGGCGATCGAGAAGATTTTGAAGAAATTGTGAAGCTTGAAGTGCGCCGTTATTTCAGGCGGCACGCCAGCTACAAGCCGGTCGTCATGCCCGTTATCATGACGCTTTAGAACTTCCTAAGGCCACCATGCCCATCAGTCGATAAGAAGAGACGATAGGAAGGCGGCATTCGATGGGCGAACCAGCTTTGAAGCAGAAGACAGGACTCTCACGGTTTTTTGAAGTCCGGCTCCAGTCCGTGGTTACGGATGTTCCTCTTAAATTTGATTTGTTTCTTTTGGTCAACGGCAGCGCCATTTTATTCAGAAGACAAAAAGATATTTTAACCAGCCAACGGCTCGAATCGCTCTTATCCCACGGGGGACAGAGATTTTTGTTAATGGAGGAGCAGCGTCCCCTCTATATTGAGTCTCTCAAGTCTATGGTTGTAAACCCTGAGACTCCCATCGAAGTGAAGAGTCGGTACATCAAAGAGTCTGCTTTTCTCCACGTGAATGATCTTTTCGAAAAAGAAACAGTGGCTCAAACAGTTGAAGGGGCCAAGGGGCTGGTGTCCGAAATGGTGGACTTCATCAGCGAAGATGTCAGCGCTGTGGCTAATCTCATGCAGCTCTCTAAACATGATTACTATACCTACAACCACTGCGTTGATGTCGCGGTCTATACCATTTCATTGGCTAAGCAACTCTATGGATCTGATCGAGACAAATTAATCCAAGCTGGTTTGGGTGGGTTGTTGCACGACATTGGGAAAAGAAAAATTGATATCGCCCTTATCAACAAACAAACTGCGCTGTCCAAAGAGGAATGGTTGGAAATCAAAAAGCACCCCGAATATGGACAAGCGATCTTGATTGATGTTGAGAACATTCCAGAAGACTCAAAGAGAGCGGTTTACGAACACCATGAAAACTACGATGGTACCGGATACCCCAACAAAAGCCGCGGGGATCAAGTTTGTGAGCTCTCCAGAATCGTTGCGATAGCTGATGTTTTTGACGCCCTGACAACAGAGCGCTCCTACCACAAGGCCATTTCTCCAAAAGAAGCTTTGGATATGATGTTTGGAATGCAACCGGGCAAGTTTGATCCAGATTTGTTTCAGGCCTTCAGCAAAAAGTTTGACCAAAAAAGCCATCTGAAATTGCTAAGCGATTTTGATCCCTGCCAAGCAGGCGCTATTAAACACATCGAAAAAAAGTGAGTTCGAAAGCCGTTCAACGGGAACAGGAATCCTGTCTGAACAGCAAGTTCCCTCATGTACCCAGCTAAACACGCTTAATAAATTGAAATAACAACGTTTTCTGTTTTGAGTGGAAACGCGCGCCCGCATTTGGTATTTCCTTTCTTACTAGAAATCTATCGGGAAAATCTGCGTTTGATTTGGCTCCTTGATTGCACCAGAAGAAATCTTGCTTGAAGATTTTTTTTGAAAAAAGGAGCGCCCACATGCCACGCATTTTGTTTTTGATGGTTTTTTTGTTTCTCTTTGGTCTGATTTCCTGCCAGAAAAAATCAGCCGACCCCGCATCCGACCTTGGAGGACAGGGCAGTCCGGAAGAACTTCAACCCGACAAGAACAATCAACTGGATTCGGGTCCTCTGAAGCTGAGAGGAAAGTCCGTCGGCCTCGAACAGCCCCATCTCTATGAGGTTCACCTTTTCTGGGAGTTGCCCAACCGTGAGCCATCCACCTTTTTTATTGTGAAGCGGAACGATTGGAATGCTGGAAGAGTGGTTCAAGGGGATCAAGGTTTTTATCAAGACAATGAGGTGGAGGAGGGAAAGAGCTATCAGTATTTTGTTCAGATGATTAATGGGTCCAAGAGTGCGGCTTCAGGTTGGATTCAGATGAAGGTACCACGGGATAAAGTCTTTGATGGAGGGGAACACGTTCAAGCAGGGGAATTGGTGGAATATGAACGTTTGTTTTTCAAGAACAGGGCTCGTATCACTTGGCAGGGACAGAAGCTTGAATTGCGGGCGCAGGAAATTATTTCTGAAGATGCGGTTTTTGAATCTTTTTCGTCTGATCAAGAGACGGCGGCTGTTGGTTTGGCGGGAAAAGATGGTGGCCAACTGAAATTGCGTGTTCGAAAGCTCTCTGGCTCCTTGTTTATCAGGGCCGATGGCCAAAACGGGGGCACAGGGTTCCAAGGAGAACAAGGTGCTGTTGGACAGAAGGGAACCGTTGGCCCGGTGGCTTATCTCCATTGGGGATATACTGATAAAGAGCCCCCGAAGGACGTTTATCGTTATGGAGGGTATTGGTTTTATTGCAACCCGGCTCGGCAACCGGGGACGGAAGGGGGCGTGGGCGGCTTGGGGGCGGTTGGTCTTCCCGGAGGAAAAGGGGGGAATACCTCAAAGGTTTTTGTGGAGATAGAAGATACGAGTTCGGGAGACGTTTTTTTCACCAATAAACCAGGGGTGGGCGGAGAGGGTGGACCCGGTGGGATAGGCGGAGAAGGGGGGGAAGGCGGTTGGTCTGGGGAGATAGACTGGAAAAGCAATGCGCCCAGCATGCCACAAGGAGGCGATCTGTCTTTATTTCATCAGTGCAGTTCGAAACAGGGAGCGAAAGGACCACAAGGCCCGCAAGGAGCCCAAGGTCCAAAAGGAGAGGATGGTTTCCAAGCCCCCTTTTGTTTGAAACGCGGGAATTCGCAAATGGGAAGTTGTCCCTGATTGACGAGTGTTCAGCCACGTGCAAGCCTCGTGGAATATGACCATTACTTCTGTCCCAGCTCTTGATTTATCACGACAATATCAAGAGCTGCTTCCCAGCCTCAAAGCAGCTGTGAATCATGTGATCGAATCCGGTGCCTTCATTTTGGGGCCGGACGTGGAGGCTTTTGAAAAGGAAATCGCAGAATGGATGGGTTCCCGTTTTGCTTTTGGGGTTAGCAATGGAACCGATGCCCTTTTTATTGCATTAAGAGCCTTGGGGATTGGTCCCAAGGATCAAGTTTTGTCCTCTCCTTTCACTTTCTTTGCGACTGTGAGCGCAACTGTTAATAGCGGGGCCACTCCGGTTTTTTCAGATATTGATCCCAACACATTCAATTTGGACCCATCTCGTGTTGAAGATGCTTTGAAAAAAGATTCCCACAAAAGAATAAAAGCCATCATTCCAGTCCATCTTTTCGGACAAGCGTGCGATATGGAAGCTCTTCGAGTGCTATCCAAAAAATACGGGGTTTTTCTGATCGAAGATGCGTGTCAGTCTATTGGGACAACCATCAACAACATTAAAACAGGAAATTGGGGCCAGTTTGGATGTTTTAGTTTGTACCCAACTAAAAACCTCGGAGCCGTAGGAGATGCTGGTTTTATTACGACCAACGATCCGGAGCTGGCAGAAAGTGTGCGGGCGATTCGAAATCACGGGTCTAAAACCCGTTATATTCACGAAATGATTGGAAGCAATTTTAGAATGGATACGGTCCAAGCCGCTGCTTTACGGGTTTTTCTCCCCAAACTGGATGAGTGGATAATGGCCCGACAAAAGGTCGCCCATTTTTATGATGAGAGTTTAGCTGGAATTGAAGGTTTGGTGACCCCGGTTAAGGCCCCCTTTTCCACCCACACCTACCATCAATACACTTTGCGAGTTTTAAATGGTAAGCGCGAGGTTTTGAAAAGCCACTTGAGCCAGAAAAAAATAGGACACATGGTTTACTACCCTGTTCCCTGCCACCTTCAAAAAGCTCTGAATTTTCTAGGACACCAAAAGGGCGATTTTCCTGTTGCTGAGAGGATCTGTGAAGAAGTTCTTTCGATTCCTATTTTCCCAGGAATATCCATTGAAGAGTTGGATTATGTAGCGAAGGAATTAAGGGCCTTTTAGCTCCATCGACCCTTTAGCGTTTTGAACTTCGGTTTCATATTTGTTCATCGTTTTGTTGGCAACTCCCAGAACAACCAGAGACGTTAGAGCGGGAATAATAAATCCGTGATAGCCCAAATGACTAAAAACGTAAGCAGAAATGCCTGAACCGATCATAAAGCACGAGAAAATATAGACCCGAAGCCAATTCAAATTTCTTTGATAAAGCTTCTCTTTATCGGATACCGGCAAAAACGGGATCCTAATCAGGTTCATCCCCAAATCAGTCGAGAGGCCCGTCATATGAGTTGTTCGGATTTGGCCATTCGTCAGACAGGCAAAAGTGGCGTTTTGAGCCCCGCAGATAAAGCAAAGAGTAAATAAAAGGATAAAGTCTCTCTGAAGAACCAAGGGTTCCCCAAAGTCTCCAAAAAATCCCCATTCCCCAAGAATAAAAACAAGAAAAAGAAGAGCTGACTGAATGAACAAGGCTGGCCCCACCAAGACCCTCTTTTGCTGGAAAAAAGGCCTATCAATGAGAAAGGCTGAAAAAGCAGCTCCTGCTATAAAGGACAAAGGAGCCACCATCATTTCAAGAGACAGCCAGAAACCTTCTTGAGCAAAACTCAACCCGATATGAGTTCCATAGCCAGTGACGTGAGAAACAAATCGATGGCAAGCGATAAACCCACCGGCATTGATAAAACCCGCTTGAAAAGCCAAGAGTCCCCAGAGGAGGACGTTTTCTTTTCTGAGAAGTCTTGTAAAGGCTTGGCTACGGATCATAAAAATGGTGGAGGCGATCGGCATCGAACCGACAACCCCCAGCTTGCAAAGCTGGTGCTCTCCCAATTGAGCTACGCCCCCACTATAAAGAAAGGAGGAGATACCATAGGGTCGATAGAGAAGTAAAACGATAAGGACCCAAATGGTGGGTGCTATAGGACTCGAACCTATAACCTACGCGGTGTAAACGCGTCGCTCTAACCAATTGAGCTAAGCACCCGTTGAAAGCCCACAAGTCTTACCGCATTGTTTCTTAATGTAAATGGATTCTTTATTTCCGGGCCGTAGTCCTCTAAACTATCGAAAACTTAAAACTTATGCCGCACAGCTACAGACTAGGAATTTTGGGATTGGGACGCATGGGCAAATGCCTCATGGAAGGGCTTGCCCAACAACCCGCTTTCAAGACCAGTCCTATTTGGTTTAGTACCCGAAGGCCTACGCCCGGTTCCAAGCCAAATCAGGAATTAGTCAAAAACTGTGATGTGATTATTTTGGCTGTAAAACCACAGAACGCCGCTGAGGTTTTAAAAGAAGTGGGTCCCTATCTGGGGAAAAATAAAACTCTGATCTCGATTGTTGCAAGCGTTAGTACTTCTGAGATTGAAAGATTAGTGGCTCAAGGAACCTCGGTGGTCAGAGCGATGCCCAACACCCCAGCTTTGGTAAATGAAGGAATCACAGCCCTTTGTGCTGGAAGTTCGGCTTCTGAAAAACACTTGGCTTTAGCCAAGGAGATTTTTGAAGCCGTTGGAAAAGTAGTTCTGGTTGATGAAAAACAAATGGATGGAGTGACCGGATTGAGCGGCTGTGGACCCGCTTATCTGTATGTGGTTTTGGAATCTTTAACAGACGCTGGCATTAAAGTGGGGCTTCCAAGAGAAGTTGCAACTCAATTGGCATCTCAAACCGTTCTTGGGGCCGCCAAAATGTTGCAGGTGACCCAACGGCATCCAGCAGCCCTGAAAGACGAGGTCACCACTCCGGCTGGGTGTACGATTGATGGACTTTTGGAGCTGGAAGAGGGAAAACTGCGAGTAACTTTAATCAAGGCAGTGGTTCAGGCTACAAAAAGAGCCAAGGCCTTGGCAAAAAAAGCGAATATTGAAGGAGCAAAATGAGCCAGATAACCATTCAATACGAAGGAAAAACTTATGAGTTCCCGGTTGTGGAGGGATCTCAAGGTGAGCGCGGGATTGATATTGCAAAGCTTCGGGATCTAACCGGCTTAATCACTTTGGATCCCGGCTATATGAATACCGGCTCCTGCCAAAGTGCCATTACCTTTCTGGATGGCGAAAAAGGGATTTTGCGATACCGGGGAATTCCCATTGAAGTGTTGGCTGAAAAATCCACGTTTGTGGAGACAAGCTACCTATTAATTTACGGCAAACTTCCCAATCAAAAAGAGCTGGATGTTTTCACGAACACCCTTACTCGACACACCATGCTTCATGAAGATATGAAGCGAATTTATGACGGGTTTCCTCGCGATGCACATCCCATGGCGATCCTGTCATCTGCAGTGAGTACGCTATCTACTTTTTATCAAGATCTCCTTTATTCGGATGTTCCTGGTGATCGAAACCTCTCGATTCATCGACTCTTGGCAAAGTTGCCGACCATAGCTGCGTGTTCTTACAAAAAATCGATTGGGCAGCCCTTTGTCTATCCAACCAACAGCTTGGATTATTGTTCCAACTTCTTAAAAATGATGTTTGGAGTCCCTGCTGAGGATTATGTGGTGGATCCGGTTGTTGCCAAAGCTTTGGATCTGCTTTTGATTCTTCATGCGGATCACGAACAAAATTGTTCGACTTCAACAGTGCGGTTGGTGGGAAGCAGCCGGGCCAATCTCTACGCTTCCGTATCCGCAGGAATTTCAGCTTTGTGGGGGCCTCTGCATGGCGGAGCCAATCAAGAAGTGATTGAGATGCTGCAAATGATTCACAAAACTGGTGGGGATGTGAAAAAATTTGTCGAGAGAGTCAAGAACCGTGAGCAAGGCGTGCGTTTGATGGGGTTTGGCCATCGAGTTTACAAAAACTTTGATCCACGCGCCAAAATCATCAAGCAATATTGCGACTTGATTTTAAACAAGCTTGGAATTTCGGATCCCCTTTTGGATATTGCCAAAAGATTGGAGGAAACGGCCCTCAGCGATGATTATTTCGTCTCTCGTAAGCTGTATCCAAACGTCGATTTTTACAGCGGCATCATTTACAAGGCGATTGGAATTCCAACAAACATGTTTACAGTAATGTTTGCCATTGGAAGAACCCCAGGTTGGATTGCTCAGTGGAAGGAGATGGTCGAAGCAGCCGGTTCAAAAATCGGAAGGCCAAGACAAATATACACTGGCCCGACTGAAGGTGCCTATATTCCCATGTCTCAAAGGTAAAAAGTGGCTAAAGATAAAATTACATCCAGTAGTACGGCAGAATATTTTTCCAAGAACTTGCAACAGGTTGGATTTTCCTCGCCCACAAAAGCGGTTTTAACCACGCTTAAAGAAGCTGTGGACAATTCTCTGGACGCTTGTGAAGAGCAGGGGATTTTACCCGAGATTTCAGTCCAAATTGAAAAACTGGGAGCGGGTACCCTAAAGAACACGGACCTGATTCGCATCAAAGTTGAAGACAACGGCCCGGGATTGAGCTTGGAAGATGTGCCCAAAGTGTTTGGTGAATACTTGGCATCTTCTAAATTCGGAAGAGGCAGGTGTTCGCGGGGCCAACAAGGCATCGGGATTTCTGCCGCAACTACTTGGGCGCAGCTTACTTCTGCAAAAGGGGTAACAGTTGTCACAAAAACCAAAACCATGCGGCAGCCGGTTCAAGTCCAAGTGGCCGTGGACATCAAACACAACAAAGGCGTTCTAAAAGATAAAAAAGAGGGAAAACTTAAAGGCCCACATGGTTTATCAGTTGAGTTCATTATTGACGGAAGAATCCAGCTTCAGGGTGAGGGCGGCCTTATTACGTATTTAACCGGGACCGCATTGGTAAACCCGCACTTAACTCTGCACTACACGCTGCCTGAGCAAAAAGTGGTAACCATCACCCGGGTTTCAAATGAGAGCCCGGACGTGCCAGAGGCAACTGAACCACATCCCCATACCATGAAGCTCGGGGAATTTATCGCTCACTCCCATCTTTTTGGCCGCATGGCTCTAAAAGCATGGCTGAAAAAGGGCTTTTCTCGAATTAGTGACAACTCATTGGCTGAGTTTGTTAAAAATGGACTTGATAAAAAGACGTTGGACATGTCTGTAGACAAGGTATCAGAGAGCCAGTTCAAAGATATTTTCTCCGTCATTCACAAAACAGAACTGATGTCTCCAAGCACCAAGTCTGTGATGACCATTGGTGAGGAAAGTTTTTCAAAGAGTGTCCGCCGTCTCGGAGAGGTTGATTTTTTCTCTGTTGTGACCCGAAAACCCAGCATCTGTGATTATAAGCCGGTCGCTGTGGAAGTAGCAGTCGCTCGATTAAAAGGCCTGACCAAAGGCGAAGGGACTGAAGATGGTCCCGTTCAAGTGCTTCGTTTTGCCAATCGAGTGCCTTTACAGTTCGACAAGTCTGCTTGTGCGATGGTGAAGGCTATCGAATCGGTGAATTGGCGCGCATACGGTTTGCAGCAACCCAAGGACAGTTTGCCTTTGGGGCCCTATGTAATTGCAGTCAGCTTGGTTTCTCCATTCATTAAATTTAAAAATGCTTCCAAAGAGACAATCGACGCGAGTGATGAATTAGTTGAAGAACTTCGACGCACTCTGATTCAAGCCGGCCAAAGACTTTCCCGACACATCAAAAAAGAACATCGGGAACAAGACTTGGAAAACAAGCTTCGATACATTGAGCAATTCTGCCCAATCTTGGTGGACTGTCTTTGTCGAATAACCAAGGCTCCAGATAAAAGGAAAAAGAAAGCAACAGAGGGATTGGAAAAAATTCTGGGTCGCGATTTAACTGTTGCGAAAAAGGAATTCAAAGAAGCGGATTTGGCTGCCAAAGAAGCTGCAGCCAAGGGGAAAATTCAGATCATAAAAGAAGAAAGCGCTGAAGCAGCTCCGGAAGAATCTGTTTCAGAAACTGAAGTCGTTGAGAAAAAGACAAAGCCCAAATCGAAACCGGCAACAAAACCTAAAACTAAAGGCCCCGCCAGCAAGGAGAAGTCTGCATCATGAGAAGCGAAAGCATTCCAAAAATTTCCAAGGAATTATGTAGTCGAATGTTGACCGACCTTGAAAATGCTCGGCGTCCTATTTTGGAAGCGGTCAAGTGTTCGCTTGATAATTCCAATTATAATCCCAAAGTAGGCTATTTAACCCCTGGAGATAAAAAAGTTCGAACTGAGCTGAATGTTTCGTCGGTTCAAAAGATGTCTCGCGCCATTTTTTTACTCGAAGTGCTTTTAAGAAATATCGACACCGGCGCAGTCAATACGAAGCGTGAGCTTTACTATATTGCGAAAGGTGAAGTGAAACACGATCCGCACCTTAAGCCATTAGACTTTCAAGATCAGTCTGAGAGCGACGCCGTTATCGATTTTATTTGTGAGATGCTCGAGTGCTACCGGGAGGACTTGAACTGTTACGCCAACGATCGGGGTGGGCAAACTTATTCGAATCAATTGGTGGTAACTGAAACCCTGCCCGATGGAACCAAAGCAATTGTTGATCTCGGTAGTTTGGGGACTTCGCCATTTCAGCCCAAAAATCGTCCTCAAAGTCTTCAGCTCAAAGCCAAAAAGAAAATCGATTTTTGCCTTGTTGTTGAATCAGAAGGTACGGCCAACACTTTCGTTGCCAATGGATTTTGTAAACGCAATAACGCAATTTTGATTGGTGCTCAAGGCGTGCCCAGCAACGCAGTTCGGGGTTGGGCAAAACTGATACAAGATCAGCTGAAAGTACCCATCTATTTTTTTGGAGATTTGGACGCCTATACCATTCAGAACATTTACCGGACACTCAAGGCGGGCTCGGCGGCTAGTTTGATTAGAAACTCTGATTTTAGCGCTCCGGATGTTCATTTTCTGGGCGTTTTGCCGGAAGACATCAAAAAATATGATCTAAGTGATTATCCTGTGAAGGAGACGGATGTCAGCGAAGCGAGAGCTTTGAAAAAAGCGGCTGATGCCCTGAAAAATGATCCGTTTTTCCAAGACAAGCGAAACAAACACCTTTCAAAGCTCTTGGAGTGGTTGCTTAAGAACAAGCGACGTTGTGAACAACAGGCTTTCTTCATGGTGGACCCAAGAGATCCCACCATGCCAGAAAAGATCATCGTCGAGAAAATTAAAAAGGGTATCTATATTTAGCTGGTCTCCGTGGCATGGGGATTGCTCTTTCCTCTAGCATAACAGGACTCCTGAGGGGTTTCAGAAACTACCGTCGGGATTTTTGCAATGTTAAGGGAGGGACACCGTGCTTAAAACAAGCTACTTACAAAATTCTCACTCACAAATTGTTTTTCAGAGCTTAAGAGATCTTTTTCCCCTTCTTGCTGTAGCGGTTTCATTATTTGTTTTTGCTGTCCTGTCTATGGCCACTCAGAGTCCAAAAAGCAAACCCATCGTGCGAAATGAGGCCCCCATTTTAACGACTTCGGGTCCGTGAGGCTGAACTACTGGATTTCTTTTTGGCACCAGGGTTGCAACCTTGGCTTGGTGGAAGAGCCGACAAAAAAGTTTGATCGTCACTTCTCATTTCAAAAGTAATACATGCCTTGAGAGAGGCGAGTTGAGTCTTCATGACTTTCCCCCCGATCACAACTTGTCTCTCTCAAATTCCTCCACTTAAGAAGGCACTTGATTTACCAAGGACAGAACAAACCGGGTTAACTTTCGAGTTGTTTTGAAGCCTGCAGCCTCAAAGAGCTTGATTGCCGACTGGTCGGTGGCTTTTACTTCCGCTTGAAGTTTCTTAAATCCAAACGGCTTTAGAACCCGGGTAGCTTCGCTTAAGCAGGCTTTACCCAACCCCATTCCTTTGAAGTCGGGATGTCTCGCCATAAAAAGAAGCTGGCCCGTTTGATTTTCCAGGGCCACCCAGACAAAAGCAATAGCGCGTTCATTTTGAAATAGGAGCCTGGGCTTGATGGGTAAATTCAACGCTAAGTTTTGAAATTGCTCGAAAGGGACCAAGCCGCCCGCGGAGGTCGAAGGAAAGTTAATTTTTAGGAGGTCATAGCACAACCCAACGGTCTCGGCATTGGTGTCCCGCCAGACCCAATCGCTGGGGATCGAACTCAAAAGTTGGGGGTTTTGATGGGTTGTTTCAAAAGTAATGGTAGTGGCTCCCGCCTGAAAACCACGCCTGGTTAAATCATTCGGATCAATTTTCAATCCCAAAGAACTAATGACCTCTATTTGTCCCAGTTTCCCTTGGTTTGCTTTCTGTTTCGCCAAAGGGATTACGAAATCGAGAAACTGAGAGGCTGAGAAATCCCACCGGTAGCCAAGAACCGCCAGCTCCAAACCAGCAGACCTGCTGTGGGACTTGTCCAAGAGAACGGCCACAGCGGTTCTTTGGGAGCCCTGCCAGACATCAAGAACGCAGTCCGGGCCTGTGGCCAAATCATTCACAAAGGAATCAAAATGCTCGATCCCATAGGGCAGACGAGGAAACTGCATAATAAACTTCCTTAAGCCTTCAGAAGAGCTGGGCAAATAAGGCTTAAGAACAATGGGCTGGGTTTCCTGAGCAGACATGTGTGAAAAATATTACCCTAAGCACCCCGAAGGGTCGACATTCAGATTGCCCTGGGATATTTGAAAATTCTTGGAATATCTAACGACATTAAACAAAGCCCAAAAAGAGGCAGTCATCCATCCTGAGGGCCCTATTTTGATTTTGGCAGGCGCCGGCTCTGGGAAAACCCGCGTTTTAACCCACCGGATCTGCCACTTGATCGTGGAGCACCGGGTGGATCCGCGACAGATTTTAGCGGTGACCTTTACCAACAAAGCAGCCGCTGAAATGAGACACCGTGTCTGCCATTTGTTGGAGAGACTGGTCGGGTGTTCCATAGATGAAAGAGACTTGTGGATCAGCACTTTTCACTCAGCTTGTGTTCGTATCCTGCGGTCCGAAATCCAACACCTTGGATTCAACCCTTCCTTTACCATTTATGACGATTCAGACCAGCTTTCAGTGATTAAAGCGGTCATGAAAGAGTTGAATGTCAGTGATTCGAGTTTTTCGCCGAAAGCCATTCAAGCCAAGATCAACAAGGCAAAAAATGACGGAACTGATTTTGACGAATATGACTCTTCGTTTGGGGGACCCTTCGAGGATGTTTTTGTCCGGGTCTTTGAGAGATATGCCTCAGTTCTGAAAACTTCTTCTGCTGTGGATTTTGGGGACATCATTTTGCTCACTGTTAAATTGTTCAAGCAGTATCCCGCTCTTTTGAAAGCCTATCAAAACCGATTCCAATACATTTTGATCGATGAATATCAAGACACAAACAAGTGCCAATATGCCTTGGTGAAATTGTTGGCTGGAGAAAAAGCCAATGTTTGCGCTGTGGGAGATGAAGATCAATCCATTTACCGGTGGCGGGGAGCAGACATCCAAAACATTTTGAATTTTGAAAAAGATTTTCCGAATGCACGTATTTACAAACTGGAGCAAAACTATCGTTCAACAAAGAACATTATTGAAGCTGCCAGCCATGTGATTTCTCAGAACACTGAACGAAGAGACAAAAGCCTTTGGACTGACAATACGGAAGGTGAAAAGATAAAAATATTGGAAGCCTATGACGAGCATGACGAGGCATATAAAGTCAGCGCTGAAATCACGAATCAAGTTGTTCAGGGAGAAAGCCTCAACCAAGTAGCCGTTTTTTATCGCACGAATGCCCAGTCCCGCGTTCTTGAAGACATTCTTCGAGCAAAAGGCGTCAATTATCAAATCTATGGGGGACTCAAGTTTTACGAACGGTTGGAAATTAAGGACATGCTTGCTTATCTGAAGTTGATCGCCAACCCCAATGATGATGTGAGCTTTCGCCGGATCATTAATGTCCCCACGAGAGGGATTGGAGCTGTATCCCTTGAAAGGTTTACTCAAGTTGCACTGGACCACGGAAAGCCATTGTATTCCCTGCTAGAAGCGGCTTTTGGATCTGCTCCGTCCATCCATTTGGATTTGGGAAGGTCACAAAAGCAGTTCAAAAAGTTTTTTGATTTGGTCGATCGTTTTCGAATAGAAAAACCAAACCTTCTGCCATCCGACTTATATTCCATGATCCTTGAAGAAACGGGTTATCGCGACAGCCTTATTAAAGAGGCCACTGTTGAAGCTCAAAGCCGGCTCGAAAACTTGGCAGAGTTGCGCCAGAGCATTGTGGAGTTCGAACTTCGATGGGGAGCTCAGAATCCCGACAAGCCCATTACTTTGGAAGGGTTTCTGGAAGAAATAGCTTTGGTTTCGGACATTGACCGTTTTGATCCCGATGCCCCCGCTGTGAAAATGATGACCATCCACATGGCCAAGGGATTGGAGTTCGATATTGTTTTTATTGTCGGACTTGAAGAAGAGCTGTTTCCCAATGTGAGGCCCTGGGAAGCTGAGGATCCTTCTGATGTCGAAGAAGAGAGAAGACTTTTTTATGTGGGGATGACAAGAGCCAGAAAAAAACTGCATTTGCTCTTCGCCAAAAACAGAACCGTTTTTGGCAATAGCCAGTTCCGGGTTATGAGTCGTTTCATTGATGAAATTCCCGACAAATTTTATGATTTCCAGAAAGCGGATTACTTTGCTCGAAGAAGGCAGTTTTTGGAAAGACCTGGGATTCCTCCAAGAAGAATGTCCTTCGATGAAGAAAGCGATTTCAACCAAATTAATCAAGATATGGATTCTGACTTTAGCCAAGACAGCTATGGAGACTTGGAATCTGAGGGCCCTCAAAGGGGAAGTTCCATCGAACACCCAGTCTTTGGAAAAGGGGTTGTGAAACAGAAAATCGGAAACGACAAGATCATGGTGGATTTTCCGGGATTTGGACTGAAGAAGATCTCCTTGAAATTCACCCAGCTGAAGTAAGGACGGTAATTCCAATCCCTTCCCAAGTTTTATCTGATTTGAAATGCTGGATGGGTTTCAACCAATCCAGTTTCTGAACAAATTTCCAAGGCAATTCAATTTGAGCGACTGCAATTTTGAAATCAAAATGCTTGGAAAACTGTTTGAGCTGCCGAAACACTTGTCTGAGAGTGTCCCCGATAAATGGATTAAAGAAATAGTAGTAATCTGCTTTGGGCAGCCCCTGTTTTGCTGCGTTCCTGCAGACGAAAACCACATTTTTGAGTTTGAGACCACAACGGGCTCTTTCGGCGACTTCATGTCTTTCTCTCATGAGCTCAATTCCGGTAAATTGTACTCGGGGATATAAAAGCCCCAAGGTCAGAGGAATCCTGCCAACTCCAGAACCCAAATCCACGACTCTGGTTCCCGGTTTTAGCCTCAGACTTTTTCCCCAGCGGCAAATGACCCGATAAGGCGTGTAAAGATCCTCTGGGTCCAAATCGAGGTAGAGAGCTTCTTCTTGATAGGTTTTGGGAAGGTCCAGATCTTTAAGCTGGTGCTGGATTTTTCTTTCAAAAAGTCCCAAGACACGATCAATACACTCATCTGAGAAAAGAACACTTTCTGTTAGTTTTAAAAACGCGGGGTTTCTAAACCAACGCAAGCACCACCTGCGTTTTTCAGTCCAGCTGCTTTTTTTCCCAAGAGCTTCTGAGACCCGAAGACTGGCTGTTTCGACAAGAAAAAGGGCATCCAGTTTTAGAGCCGAAGATTTGCCAGCTTTCTTGTTCGGGTGAAGAGCACTCAACTGCTGGTTCAGCTGTTTCTTTTGGTCAGGGGAGAGTTGCTTGAGTAGCCCCCCTTTTTCGATACTTTTTGCAAGTTCCCACATGAGGGGAAGACTTGGGAACCACTTCTTTCTGGGAAGATTGGCCAACCAAGTTTCCGCCTTCCACTCAGGCGAAGAAAGGGTAAGAAGCAGTTGGATCATTTTTGGGGCTGACATCGTGCTTCCGAGTTTAACCCGTTTTCTTTCGTCCGAGAAGGAGGTATGGTGGCGTCCCATGCTTAGTAAGGAAGAAGTATTAAAAATAGCCCGGTTAGCCCGGCTTGAGCTCTCTGACGAGGAAATTTCATTTTTTCAAAACCGGTTAACGAGGGTTTTGGATTATATGACAGAGCTCAAGGGGATTGATGCTGCGGTCGGATCCTCTGTGCGGCATGTGCCTGTAGATTGTGAAGAATTTAGAAAAGATGAAGTCGTAACTTTTCCAGACAGAGAGGCATTGCTTAAGAACGCCCCTTCACTGGAAGAGGGCGGATTCTTGCTTCCCGCGATTATGGAGACGGAATGAGCGCTCTAAACGAATTGGACATTCAGTCACTTCTCTCAGGGTATGAGCAAAAACAGTTCAGTGTTCAGGAAGTGGCTGAGAGCTGCTTGAAGGCCATCTCCGAAAAAAATCCCAAATTAAATGCTTTATTGGAAGTATCTCCGGAAAAAGTCATGGCTCGGGCTCGGGAATTGGATGGGGCAAGCCAGGATTTGAGTCGGCTGAAACTTTTTGGCGTTCCTGTTGCGATCAAAGACAATTTTTTGGTGAAGGGTTGGCAGTGTACTGCAGGATCCAAAATCTTGGAGGGTTACCGCTCTCCTTATACGGCTACCAGTGTGAAACGGCTCGAGGATGCGGGAGCTCTGATTATTGGGAAAGCAAACTGCGATGAATTTGCCATGGGGTCGTCGAATGAAACGAGTGCTTACGGCCCCTGTCGAAACCCCTGGGACTTGGAGCGGGTTCCTGGTGGTTCGAGTGGCGGTTCGGCCGCTGCCGTGGCTGCGTCCATGTGTCCAGCATCTCTGGGAACAGATACTGGGGGCTCCATTCGGCAACCCGCCAGTCTTTGTGGTCTCGTGGGGATTAAACCTTCTTACGGAAGAGTAAGCCGTTACGGAATTGTGTCCTACGCAAGCTCTTTGGATCAAGTAGGGCCCTTCAGCCAGACAGTTTGGGACTCGGCGAGACTTCTTGAAGTCATGTCCGGTTTTGATCCGCTGGATGCAACTACTTCCAAGGCTGCGGTCCCTAATTACACGCAGAGCTTGGTTGAGTCCGGACTCTCTCAGGTGACTCTGGGGATTGCTCCAAAGTGGTTGGAGGGGTTGGATAGCGATGTAAAAAAAGCATTTGATAACTCTGTAGCGGCTCTTAAAAAAGCCGGGGCCACAATTATCGAAGTGGATTTGCCCCGAACCAAGTATTCTTTGTCCGTTTACTATTTGATTGCACCGTCTGAAGCTAGCAGCAACTTGGCCAGATACGACGGTGTCCACTACGGCTTGAGGGCCAAAGATTTTAAGGACAGTGAAACACTCTACAACCGCTCACGTGGTCAGGGTTTCGGCAAAGAAGTTAAGCTCAGGATCATGTTGGGTACCTATGCTTTGAGCGCTGGTTATTACGATGCTTTTTATTTAAAAGCCACCCAAGTACGAAAATTAATCCAAGAAGACTTTGAGTCGGCTTTTAAAAAGTGTGATGCGGTCTTGGTTCCCACTTCTCCTTCCACGGCTTTTAAGCTGGGAGAAAAATCAGATGATCCCCTTAAAATGTACTTGTCGGATATTTTTACATTGCCGGTCAACTTGGCAGGACTTCCCGGGATTTCCGTTCCCTGTGGCTTAGATCAAAAAGGATTGCCGATTGGATTGCAAATGATCGGCAGGCCCTTCGAGGAGACCAAGCTTTTGCAGATTGCCAAGGCCCATGAGCAAATACACGGAGTGATGAAACGGCCATGAGTGATGTTCGAGAAAAATATGAGGCAGTGATTGGTTTGGAAGTTCACGCCCAACTTCTGACTGCAAGCAAAATGTTTTGTGCGTGTGCCAATCAGTACGGAGCTGGAACAAATACCAATATTTGCCCCGTGTGCACAGGACAGCCTGGAGCCCTCCCAAAAATCAACCGGAGAGCTGTGGAGCTGGGAATCCGAGCTGCACTCGCATTGAATTGCAAGATCCGAAGCGAAAGTATTTTTGCCAGAAAAAACTATTTTTATCCCGATTTGCCCAAGGGTTATCAGATCAGCCAGTATGAGAAACCCTACTGTGAACACGGTAAAATAACCGTTAGGCTCAAGACCGGCGAAGAAAAACAAATTGGGATTACCCGAATCCATTTTGAAGAAGACGCCGGAAAGAATGTTCACGCACCTCATGGAACCCTAGTGAATTTAAATCGGGCAGGAGTTCCCCTCATTGAAATAGTGAGTGAACCCGACATGAGAAATTCCCACGAAGCCGGACAGTATTTGAGGGCTCTTCATAGTGTTTTGCGGTATGGAGATATTTGCGATGGAAACATGGAGCAGGGAAACTTTCGTTGCGACGCAAACATCTCAGTCAGAAAAAAGGGAGAGGCCAAGTTTGGTACAAAAGTAGAGTTGAAAAATATCAACTCGTTTCGGTTCGTGGAAAAAGCCATTGATTTTGAAATCGACCGTCAAATTGACATGGTTGAGCGCAATGAAGAAATTAAGCAGCAGACGCGAACTTGGAATTCCGCAAAAAACATAACCGAGCTCATGCGGGAAAAAGAGAGCGCTCATGACTATCGATACTTTCCCGAGCCGGATCTGGCCCCCCTGATTATTTCCGATTCTTGGTGTGACGAAATTAAAAAAGCCATGCCGGAAATGCCAGACCAAGTACGGGCTCGTTTTCAAACGGAATATGGCCTCTCTGATTATGATGCCGGTGTTTTGACTGCTTCCAAAGAGTTGGCTCTTTATTATCAAGAAGCCACCAAAACATCTGGAAACTGCAAAGCATCAGCGAATTGGGTGGCCAATGAACTTTTGGGTCGATTGAATGCTGCTGGAAAAGAAATTGAACAAACACCAGTGAAAGCAACAGACTTGGGTGATCTAATCCTCCGAATTGAAAAAGGGGAAATTAGCGGAAAAATCGCTAAAACTGTTTTTGAGGAAATGTTTGAGACAGGAAAAACCCCAGGAAACATCATCAAGGAAAAGGGGCTGGTCCAAATTAGCGACACGGGTGCTATTGAAGCAGCAATCGACAAAGTAATTGCCGCAAATCCAGGGCAGGTTTCAGACTACAAAGGTGGAAAAGTAAAACTGCTCGCCTTTTTTGTCGGTCAAGTGATGAAGGAAACCAAAGGCCAAGCCAACCCGGGCATGGTGAACGATCTTGTAAAAAAGAAACTCTCTTAGGTACGGAAAGTAAAGCCGTCCCTTTTTGGAAACTTGTCTGGCCAAAGAGCGGAGCCCAGAATTTCTAGAGAGTCGGCGATTCTGGGGCCCGGCCTGTTAAAGTACTGGTTACCATCAAAAACAATCACGGGCGCTGACTGGGCAGCAGGCCAAGCATTGAACTTTTCCTCAATATCGGGTCTGCTCAGTTCCTGAAAAGTGCGCTCCTCGGACCAACCACAAGGAAAAATCAAAATTTTGTCGGGTTTTTGTGCGTAGAGTTCGGGCCAGCTCACCTTTTTAAAAGGCTTTGGGCCATCAACCACTAGCGGGTCAGCTCCTGCCAAAGTAATGAGTTCCGGGATCCAGCTTCCAGCAATAATGGGCGGATCGAGCCACTCCAGTGCGAGCACCTTGGGACGGTACTTCAAGTGGGTTCCCGCTTTTGCGTTGACTTGATTCAACCTGACCCAAAATCGGGTCACCAAATCCTCTGCTTCTTTTTGTTTCCCCGTTACTTCCCCGACTCTTCGAAAATCGCTACAAAGATCATCCAGAGCAAAAGGAAAGAGAGAACAGATAACGGTGTCCTTCTTTGTGATGGAACGAACTGCCGCTTCAACGTCCTTTAGAGAAACAGCACAAACCTCACACTGATTTTGCGTCAAGATGATATCCGGCTGAAGGTCCCTTAGGAGTTCCGCATTCACTTTATAGATGCTCAAGCCTTTTTGAACGATATCAACTACGGACTGATGAATGGACTGGGAAGGCTGAGAGTTGTCGATTTTTGTCTCTGAAACAACCGGCAGCGAACGGATGGATTCCGGGAAATCACATTCGTGGGAAACTCCGACTAAATTAGGCCTTAGTCCCAGCTCGCAGGCGATTTCAGTCGCGCTTGAAATCAACGAAACAATACGGAGATTGGAGGACCCCATGACCCTGTAGTATCTCAGGGGGACTTGAAACGGCAAGGGGTCTGAGTTAGAACACAAGCATGTTTACGCCCGAAAAAATCAAGCTAATCGTAGAAGAAAAGATGCCCGGCAGCCGAGTTCAAGTTAAGGATTTGACGGGAACACAGGACCATTACGAACTAACAGTGGTTTCAAAAGAGTTTCACGGGAAGGGCTTGGTCGACAGGCACCGAATGGTTTATGCCCTCTTTGGCACGGCTGTGGGTGCAGAAATTCACGCTTTGTCGGTAAAAGCTTTTACCCCAGAGGAATTTAAATAAAAGGAAGAACTGATATGTCGAATCCAGTACATGACCAAATTTCCAAAGACATCGCCGATAACAAAATCATGATTTACATGAAAGGCACTCCAGAAATGCCACAATGTGGGTTCTCCAAAGCAGTTGTGGATGTTTTTGAAGTGTTGGGAGTTCCGTTCGGTTCGCGAGATGTTTTGTCTGACCCCAATCTTCGGGATGGAATTAAAGCTTTCACTCAGTGGCCAACAATTCCTCAGATTTTCATTGATGGAAAGTTTGTGGGGGGCTGCGATATCATCAGAGAAATGTATTTTAAAGGGGAGCTTGAGCCGCTCGTAAAAGCCGCTCTTCAGAAACCATGAAATTGATTACCCTTTTTTTTCTGGCTCTGTTTTCCTATGCAGGGACAGCAGTTTCAACTGAGAGTTATGTGACTATTGGGAAAGTGCCTGCTGTCGTTCTGAAACAAGGCCGAGCCGTGGATGCCCTGATCCCCGCAACTGTTTTGAAGGGGCACCATATCCAAGCCAATCCAGCTACGCTCCCAAACTTGATTGCGACTGAGCTGACCATGGAGCCGATGGAGGGGTTGACCATAGGAAAAATCACTTATCCAAAGAGCAAGCCTTGGAAACTAAAAACAGCAAGTACAGTGATTCAAACCTATGAGGGAGAAGTCACTCTAAAAGTGAATTTAACTTCCGCTGGGCTGAAGCCTGGAAACTATGAAGTTAAAGGAAGCCTTCGCTATCAGGCCTGTGATGAAAGAAATTGTTTTTTCCCCACTTCCAGTCCAGTGCTAATTCCCGTCACGGTGGCCAAGTGAGTTCCGGGTGTTAAGCAATTTCGATCACCTCTTACCCGAAGTTATTTTTGAGTCAGTTGAAAAGCTTGGGGGAAGGTGTACCGGGCGTTTTCTGGCTTTAAATGCCATGGAAAACAGAGTTTATGATGTGGAAATGGAAGAAGGCCCCCACCTCATCGTGAAATTCTACAGACCCGGGAGATGGCCGGAAGAAACCATCCAAGCAGAGCATGGTTTTCTAAAAAAAATTGAAGCAGCGGAAGTTCCGGTGGTTTGTCCTTTGTCCGACTCGGATGGAAAAACCCTCTTTAAGCGCGATGGGATTTTTTATGCTGTATTTCCCAAGAGGCCCGGCCGGCTGGAGCCCGAGTTGAACAAAGAACAACTGACCCGTTTGGGCAGATACCTTGCCAGAATCCACAATGTGGGTGACACCCTGAAGAACGCTCCCCGAGGCAAGCTGAATCCCCAAACTTATGGAACTGACAGCCTCCGAATTCTTCTAGATCAAAAAGTGCTCACGGGTAATTTGAGCAATATTTATTCCCAATTGGTGAAAGAAATTGTGGAACGCTCGGAGCCGGTTTTTGAGGGCCAGGAAACAACTCTTCTTCATGGAGATTGCCATGCTGGGAACATCCTTTGGAAAGGGGATGAGCCCTACTTTATCGATTTTGATGACATGTTGTATGCCCCGCCCGTACAGGACTTTTGGATGATGATTGGCGGGGATGACGAGTATGCGATGAAGAATCGGGATATCCTAGTGGATGCATACTTGGAAATTCGAGATTTCGACGAACGGACTTGGAAGTTGGTTGAACCGTTAAGAGCTCTCCGAATGATCTATTTCAATGCGTGGATCGCCAACCGAAAAGATGACGGGGCCTTCAAGTTGGCATTCCCTCATTTTGGAACGGAACAGTATTGGCAGCAGCAAGTGGAGAATCTCTCCATGCAGCTTGAGAGAGTGAAAACGCAAACCGAGAAATTATCTCACTAAATTTTTAAAATCGAGTTCAACGTGAACTGGATAGTGATCTGATGGCTGGCTCTTCTTCAGCTCTTCGTAGGATTGAGGAACAGGAATTTCATTGCCCTTTTCGTCGTGATAATGAGGAACCTTTGCCTCGTTGACAAATTTGCTGGCGGCACCATTGACCATCACAGCATCCAGCTGTGCCCATTTTGGACGGCCGTCTTTTGGGAAGAAACTGTGAGTGATCCGTTCTTTAGCGCTCAGAGGAGGGCTGACCACATCGAAACTATCCTCCAAAGACGCCACTTGTTTTAAAGAAGTGAATTCTTTTTCATGGGCAATCTCTCCATTGAAGTCGCCGGTAACCATTAGTGGGACTTCCGGGCCAAACTCTTTTTCGTAGGCTTTTACAATTTCACTTGTTCTTTCAACTTGCGCCTGTCTTAAAATCCGGCTCTCAGGATCATTCGGTCTGTCTCTCTTGGACTTAAAATGGGTCCCAAAATAAACAAGGACAGGCTTTGAACTCTTTTCAGCTTTAAAAATTAAAGACGGTAAATCTCTTGAGAAAAGGCGGGATTTTTTTCCATTTTGTGTTGGGTCGCTCCAAGTCTCTTCCCGGTGACTCCTTTGCTCCACTTCCAAAGGCAGGGAGCTTCGAACCAAAAACCCAACATCAATCCCTCTGGGGTCATTGCCTTCAATGAGGTAACTGTCAAATTGACCCTCTAGAAACTCTTCGCTGAAAGCATCAAGCGCTTTCAAGTTTTCGACTTCGACTACAGTCAGGATGTCATAGTGATTGTTCACGATCATTTTTGCTTGAGCTTTGAGATCCTCCAAGGTTTTCAAAGCCTCTTCCATGGGTCGACGACCCTCTGGAATAATCGCAAACAGGTTCTTGGGACCACCCTCGTGGATTTTTCCATTTTTCTCGAAAAGATTTAGAAGGTTGTAGGCGCCGACTTGGAGGCTGCCGATACTCTCCAAGGCTTTCTTTGGTTGGTTGTGTTTGGAAAAGTTTTCGGCCCAGCCCGAGTGACTCGTTAAAACAACTACGAGGAGAAGGTTTAGAAATCCTACTCTGCGTTTGAGAGAGTTCATCGGGCCCCCTTAGAGTGTTAGAGAACGTTCTAACTCAGAGTTTTGGGGTTGTAACCCTTGAAACCCTAAAAAAAGCTCCAGCGAAGCCGATAAAGGCGCAAGTCATTGAAAGTATGTAAGAAGCCAAAAACGTGCTAACCAAAATTTAATATTCCTTTTTGAAGAAAGTCAGGGCATCATCCCGAAATGTCGAATCGTCCCCTAAAAGGTGCAGTCATTGGTTACGGCTTTATTTCATCAAAAGGCCATATTCCCGCATACTTGGAACGCGCCAAACAAAAGCATGACGTCGAAATCGTAGCGATAGCCGATATCTGCGAAGAACGAAGATTGATAGCTGGGGAGCTTTTGCCCGAGGCGCGGATCTACACCGATTATCAGATTCTCTTGGAGCAGGAAGAAGACTTGGACTTTGTGGATATTTCCACTCCGCCGGCCTACCACGCAGAAATCGCTCTAGCAGCGCTTAAAAAAGGCATTCATGTTTTATGTGAAAAACCTCTAACCACCACTTTGGAAGAGGCAAAAGTACTTTTAGAAGCAGCTCAAAAGTACGAAAGAGTTCTTTACCCGTGCCATAATTACAAGCATGCCCCGGTTGTTAAAGCCATTCGAGAAGTGATTGAGAGCGGAAAAATTGGGAAAGTACGTTCCGTGACTTTGAACACTTTCCGAAACACCCACGCCAAAGGAGTTACGGAGTGGCATACCCATTGGCGCCGAGAAAAAAAATATAGCGGCGGTGGAATAGCCATGGATCATGGCAGCCACACTTTCTATCTGACTTTTGATTGGCTAAAAAGTTACCCCACTGCGGTTTCAGCCAAAATGACAAATCTCGAGCCTGAGAAATACGACACCGAAGATAATTTCTCTGCAACCCTGACTTTTCCTGAGGGTCTTGCGCATGTTCACTTAACGTGGACTGCAGGAGTCCGAAAAGTCATTTACACGGTTCAGGGAGAAAAAGGCGCTATCACTGTGGATGACGATGACATGCAAATTGCTCTGATGCAGAAAACTTCCGGGCCGGATGTAGCTCAAGGCGCTGTGACTTGGAACGTAGAGCGAAAGAAAATCCAATCAGATTGGATGGATGCAAGCCATGTCCATTGGTTCAATTCACTTTTTGATGGGTTTAAAAAAGCGATCTCTGAAAACGACTACGTTGGTAAAGAAGCTAAAGAAGCCTATCTCTGCATCCAGTTGATCACCCAAGCTTATCGATCCGCTCGAGAAAGATCCGTTGAGCTGCCACTTTCGCAGTAAAAATATAAAATTACGCATCTTGCCATAAACCCCGTCCTCGGCTAGCGTACTGGGTTCTAAAGAGTGAGACGATGTTAGCTTACGATGTTGTTAATACGATTGTGCTGGTAGGGATTTTAGGCCTGATTTTAGTGGCTTATACGTTTCGACTGGCTCTAAAAGGGCGCGCTCAGTTTGATAGAGTCGACAAACAAGGGGGCAGCGTCCTTTTAGGTAAGGGGATGATGGAGATGGCTTATTGGGCCCTCCAACCGATTGCCCGATTTTTGGTTTTCTTGAAAGTAACTCCCAACCAACTTTCTTGGGCCTCTTTGGTCTTGGGGGGAATGGCCGGAACCGCACTCGCTTACGGGTACTTTGGCTTTGGAGCTCTTTTTTCCACTTATTCCGCTTTTTTAGACACACTGGATGGAATGGTGGCAAGGCTCACCGGCGTTGCTTCTGATGCGGGAGAGGTTTTGGACGCCGCCGTTGATCGCTATGTGGAATTTTTCTTTTTAACAGGCGTTGTAATTTATTACGGGCAAATTCCAGCCCTCCAAGTGATTGCTCTTTTTGCTCTCTGTGGATCTTTCATGGTGAGCTACTCCACTGCTAAAGCAGAAGCGCTCCACATTCCTCCTCCTCCTGGAATCATGAGGCGTCCAGAGCGGGCTTTTTACTTAACTTTGGGTGCAGCCCTTTCTCCAGTGCCGATGCCTTGGTTGGATAATCTGTTTACTTTGCCCATGGCAAACCCGGGCTACCCCATGATCGTGGCTTGTTTTGTAGTTGCAGTGCTTTCGAATATTTCAGCGATTGAAAGGCTTTGGACGATTGGTCGGATGATGCGCGAAAAAGAGCATGCCGCTGAAGAAAACTTATCCGCCCAAGAGTCCGTCCCTCAGCTTGAGCCCTAAAATGATATCGCAACCCACAAATCAAAAACCCGTTATCAAAACAGAAATCCCAGGTCCGAAGAGCCGTGCTTTAAGAAGTCGGGAAGATAAGTTTTTGGCTCCGGGGCTTCAAGGATTCGCTCTCATGGCGGGCATTGTGGCTGACCATGCAGAAGGCAATTTAGTTACGGATGTGGATGGTAATTCTTTTTTAGACATCATCGGTGGAATCGGTGTGAATGGTCTGGGGCATAGCCACCCAAAGTTTGTTTCTGCTATTAAAGAACAAGTCGAAAAAATGTCAGTCGGAAGTTTTACTTCTGAAGCGAGAGTGGAGTTTTTTGAAAGGTTGGGCAAAAACCCTCCCACTCCTGGACTGGACCGCACCCAGCTCTATTCAGGTGGAGCTGAAGCTGTGGAATCAGCTCTGCGACTTGCAAAGTGTTATACAGGAAAATACGAATTTCTCAGTTTTTGGGGAGCTTTTCATGGAAAAACCATGGGAGTTCTCTCACTCATGGGCTCTGATTTTAAAAACAAATTGGGTCCCATGGTTCCTGGTGCGCATCAAGTTCCCTATGCCAATTGCTATCGTTGTCCTTTTAAAATGCAGTACCCTTCTTGTGGGCTTGCTTGCGTGGACTTTGCTAGACAACACCTTAAAGTTTCATCTGCTGGTGCTTTGGCTGCAATCATTGTGGAGCCCATGCAAGGCACCAATGGGAATATCATTCCTCCCAACGATTACCTTCCGGCCTTGAAAGAAGTGGCAAAGGAATTCAATGCGCTCCTGATAGTGGATGAAATGATCACCGGTTTTGGGAGAACAGGGAAATATTGGGGATCTCACCATTCGGGTGTTGCGCCCGATATTGTGACTTTGGGAAAACAGTTTGGCGGTGGATATCCAGTGGCTGCTCTGATGTCTTCTGAAAAAATCGTCAACACTCCACCCTGGTCCAACCCATCAGGCTCTTCTTCCAGCTATGGAGGAAACCCTCTGGGATCGGCTGCAGCCAACGCGGCTTTAAAAATTATTGAAGAAGAAGGTTTGGTCGAAAACTCCAGAAGAGTGGGAGACTATTTCCTTTCAAAGCTGAAGCAATTTGAAGAAAAGCACAGTTTTATCGGCCAAGTTCGGGGGGCCGGCCTTTTTCTCGCCATTGAAATGGTGAAAGACAAAGAAACAAAAGAGCCGTTGCCGAAAAAGATCTGCCAGCAAATCTTCATGGAGCACTTGAAGCGCGGCCTTCTGACCATGTCTTATGCGCCCAGTTTTCGTATTCAACCCTCAATGACCATTGACGAAGGAACGGTCGATCATTCCGTCGCTATCATGGAAGAAGTTTTCAATTGGGTTGAAAAAGAACGGCTTTGGGAAAAAGTTTAAGGGTTGACCCAAGAAGCTGGTACCGGGCTCTGATCCAATTGCCACTGAGCTCTTTGGTGGCCATCCGAGTTGAGAAACAACCAATCGAGCATTGAGACTTTAAAAATCAACCTGCAAAAATTTTCCCGACCAGCAGTTGGAGCAACATCTGCCGCGGGCAAATTGGTTGACAGGGTTTCGCTGCGAGTTCCAGGAGCAAAAGGCCCTTGATAACAGCGTCTGGCTGAAGCATTGGTTTTATTCCATGCAGACTCGCTTGAATCAGAGTCAGAATCCAACCAGCACGAGCCCTTCAGTCGAAGTTGCCAGCGGTCTCTTGGATCATAAAAAAGAAGGGAACCCACGGGCGACTTTTCGATATCCCGACATTTTGGGCTCCTAAGATCGGTGTGCATCCAAATCAATCCCTGATCTCGATCGGCCCCGCGGAGCACCAAAGTTCGGATTTCAGGTTCGTGGTTTCGAACAGTGGCAAGGGTGACCAGATGCCAAGGTTCATGCCGTGATTTAACGGCTCTTTCAATTTTGTTCCAGATCGAACGGTACAGTTCTGAAAGATGAGGAGAGTCAACCGTCATAACAAAGCTAAATCTTCGGAAGTCCCGGGAACAATGACCCCTTTACGTTTCAAGAGCCAGTTCCAAACCATATCTGTACTGAAAGCGACTGTGATTGCATAGACAGAGCCCCAGAGAATATCCAACACATAATGGTGGTTCAGGTAAACGGCAGAAAAGCACATGAGCAAATAAAACAAAGTGGTGAAGGTTCTGAGCGAACCGAAGCGGAACGCGTAATAAACGGCCATCAGGGGGTAAGCAATATGAAGAGAAGGGATTGCCCCATGAACATCCGCAGAGCGGCCATACCAATTTTGAAAAATCGGCAAGCCCAGAAGAGCATCGAAACGGGCACAGCCTGCCAAGTTAGCAGGCACATCGAGACGGGCGGGCCCCAGACCATAGAGCTCGACATACCAAGGAGGAGAAGCCGGATACCAATAGTAAGTGGAGTATCCCAACATGTTCACCCAGAAGAAAGCCCACATGACTTGGGGAGATCTCAAGTAAATACTTCTAGCGGGTCTCAGTTCAGTTCCTTTTCTGCTGTACCAAAATCTCCAAAGAGCCGCACAAATCACATAAACCGGAATAAAAATGATGTAAGCAATCCCGCAAACGAAATCTAGAATAGGGTGGGTGTGAAGTTGCCACCACTCATTGGGGGTCAAACGGCCTCGGGCCGTTTCGATTCCAAAGAAAAATTTGTCAAACCGATAAGGCTCCTCAACATGAACTGCCAGCCGAATAAGGTCAGCATAATACCGTTGGGTATCGTAAATGATGTGAGTCAGAAACAAAGGCAGCAGAAATTGAAAAACGGGCTGGGTCTTTGGTCCGCCATAAAAAAGAATCAGGGCCAAAGTGCTGACAATAATGAGATCGTCTCGTAAGCCCCCCAGCTGGTAAAGAATGAACAAATAGGCCACGTACAGAGCGAAAGGCCACCCATTTTTAATTTGATTCTTCAAAAGCTTATTGAAATTCCGACTCTGTAAATACTGGTCGTGTTGTTTGGAATTAAATAGCGGCTCATGCACAAATAGACTCGATCGATGGCTTCGCCGGGTCTTAACAGGAAGCCCCCACCCCATTCAGGGTGCGAGCCGATATTGTCTCTATGAAAAGACCGAAAGCCGAAAGAAGCTTCCACCCAAAAGAGGCTGACCACTGGGAGCATGATGGCCGCTTGATAATAAGTAGTTAAAAACCGGTTGTTGTTTTGGTCTTTGGGAGCGCTGGCTCCTAGCCCTAAACGAGCGGCCACTGCTCCAAAATCCACTTGGGGTGTCCAAGCCACATCCATAAAAGCGCTGGTTTTCCACTCAGATGGGGTAAAACTGGACCCACCAAATGAAACATTCTTCCACACAAAAGTGCTGGAACTCGCCCAAGTCAGGGAGGGAACTAACAAGAAGACAGCTAAAATGAACCGCATGATCTCTCCTATAATGTGCCGGCATCATAAAGACTTTCTCTTGAATTCTCAATGCCCAGAGGTTTGATGCGAGGCATTATGCCCAATGTGGGAAATTCCGATTGATGGAGGCTTCTTTCTCCACTAAAACGGTAAGGCATTGTCAAATGTGTGGCTCGGCCCTGCGCGAAAAATCCTTGTGAACCCCGTCAGGTCCGGAAGGAAGCAGCGGTAACAAGACGGTTTCTGCGACGCAGGTTCCCCGAGCCTCCTGTTTTTAAGTTCCTTAAGTATGGCGTATTTAGCAATTGCTCGAAAATGGCGACCCAGTCGCTTTGAAGATTTAGTGGGCCAAGGCCACGTTGTTCAAACATTAAAAAACGCCATTCAATTTAATCGAGTTTCGCACGCTTATTTATTCAGCGGTTCTCGTGGAATTGGAAAAACATCAGTCGCTCGAATTTTTGCAAAAGCACTTCGATGTCCCAATGCAAAAGACGGTGTCCCCTGTAATGAATGTACGGAATGCCTGGCGATTTCTGAAAGCCGCTCTGTCGACGTAGTCGAAATTGATGGGGCTTCCAATAACGGCGTCGAAGCGGTTCGCGGGATTCGCGACAACATTGCTTACGGAGCCGCTTCCGGAAAATACAAAATTTACATCATTGATGAAGTTCATATGTTGAGTTTGAGCGCATTCAATGCGCTTCTTAAAACTCTCGAAGAGCCCCCGGCACACATTGTCTTTATTTTTGCCACGACAGAGGTTCAGAAAATTCCACTTACTATTTTGGGCCGTTGCCAACGGTTTGAATTCCGCAGGCTGACCCAACTCCAGGTCATTGAACGGCTTAAGCACATTTTAGGATTTGAGAAAATCAAGATTGAAGAAGAAGGGTTGCGGTTGATTGCAAGCTACAGTGATGGAAGTTTGCGGGATGCGCTTTCTTTATTGGATCAGGTCCTTTCCTTTTATAGTGGAGCTCAAACGGGTGAAATCCAACTGACCGAAAAGCAAGTTGTTGAAGCGCTGGGGGTAACGGATACCAATTCTGCATGGCTTTTGGTGAGCCAGCTTGTTGGAAAAAATCTGAAAGCGGCTCTCCAACAAGTGAATGAAGTCTATCGATCAGGGGCAGACCTGAAAAGTTTTGCTGAGAGAGTTTTGGAACAGCTTCGGCTTTTATATTTGAATGTAGTTTCGCTGGAAACCCGACAGCCCCTAAGCGCAGATGAATTGGATATTTCCTCGGGGCATTTTAACCGGGTGCAAGAAGCAGCTCGAAACACCCAGCTGTTACAAGTGGAGCGAATGTCCCAAATCATGGGAAAAACCATCCAGCAGCTTTCGTGGACAAGCCTTCCGCAATTCAATCTTGAAATGGCTGTAGTCCGTATTTGTAAACTTGATGATTTGGCTCAAATAGAATCCGGTCTCAAGGGTGAACCCCAAACTGTAAAGCCCGAAGTGTCGATGGCTGCGCCAGCGCCTGCGGTCGAAACCAAAAAAGAAACTCCCGCTCCCGCTCCAGCCCCTGTTGTGGCAGCCCCGTCTTTTGAGAAGAATTGGAAGGGCTTTGTGGAGTTCGTCATGAAAAAACGGCCACTGCTAGGGGCTCTTCTAACTCACGCCCAGTTCAAAGTTGAAAATGACAATCATTACGTTTTGGCATTTCCCGAAGGAAGTTTCTATGAAAAGCAATCTTCGGATCCAAAAAACTTCAAAGATATCGGGGATGCTTTGAAAGCTTTTTTGGAAAAGACACTACTTTTTCCCTCTCAAATGCCACCCATTCTGCACAGAAAAGTTTGGTTCAGCAGCAAGACGAAAAGATTCAAGCCCTGAAAAAAAGCGCTCTGGAGAATGAAATGGTGAATGAAGTGAAACAGATTTTGGGGGCTGAAATTGTAGATGTTGAAGTGGAGTTGCCATGAGAAATGAAAAACCGCAACACCCTTTGGAAAGACTCATTTTTGAGTTGAAACGCTTGCCGGGAATCGGTGAAAAAACCGCTACCCGTCTCAGCTATTTTATTTTGCGTCAGCCCGACAGCTTTGCTTTTGAGATTTCGGAAGCGTTAAAAGATGCTCGGGAAAAACTGCATAGTTGTGCCCATTGCTGCACTTTCAGCGAAGCCCCGGTTTGCCAGATTTGCTCCAACCCCCAGAGAACGGACGAAATTATCTGTGTAGTGGAGGAGCCGTCTGACATATTGGCATTTGAAAAAGCGCGGCAGTTCAATGGAAAATACCACGTTCTACATGGAGCGATTTCGCCTTTGGATGGAGTGGACGAAGGAAAACTGAAGATCAAGCAACTTCAAGATCGCATCAAAGAAGGCAAAGTCAAAGAAGTCATTTTGGCCACGAACCCAACAGTCGAAGGGGATACAACAGCTTTGTATATTGCCAGACTTATTAAATTCAATGACACTAAAGTTAGCAGAATTGCTCATGGGATCCCGGTGGGGGCAGAAATTGAGTACTTAGATGGCGCTACATTGGGTAAGGCGCTTCAGAACAGGGTTTCTTTATAAGTTATGTCTTTTATCAACTACGCCGCCAAAGAAATTAATTGCAAAATTGTCTACTACGGGCCTGGATTGAGCGGGAAGACAACCAACTTGCAATATATCTACAACACCACCCAAGATGGGCAGAAGGGGAAAATGATTTCGTTGACGGGGGATACCGAACGGACTCTTTTTTTCGATTTTCTCCCGCTGAACATCGGGGAAATCAGGGGTTTTAAAACCAGGTTTCATCTTTATACAGTTCCTGGCCAACACTTCTATGATGCAAGTCGTAAGCTCGTTCTTAAAGGGGTGGACGGAATTGTGTTTGTGGCGGATTCCCAGCTGGAAAAAATGGAAGACAATCTAAACAGTTTGAAAAGCTTGGATCTTAATCTCAAAGAGCAGGGCTATGACCTTCATCACATCCCCTTTGTTTTCCAATTCAACAAAAGAGATACGGATAATCCGATTCCCCTCAAAGTCCTGCATGAGCAGTTGAATCCTTTTGGAGCTGAAGAAATAGAAGCAGCTGCCCTGAACGGAGTAGGCGTATTTGATACTCTGAAAGCTATTTCCAAGCAGGTCCTTCGGTCGATTCGTTCATAGTTAATGATTTACAAGCCCAGTTCTATTTGCGATTATGGGACGCTGTTCCCGGGTAGCTCAGTCGGTAGAGCAGGTGGCTGTTAACCACCCTGTCGGCGGTTCGATTCCGTCCCCGGGAGCCATCTTCCCTGAGCAGGCTGTTTCTCATGAAACATTTGAAATGGATCTTAGCGGTTCCCGTAGTTGTCTTTTTCTTCGTTTGGTTGGGCCACAAAAAAAACAGCCAAACCCAGAAACTTCTTCCACGCCTGATAGAGATTCCTGAATTTCACTTGAGAACTCAAGAAGGTTTCCCCTTTGAGAAAAAGAACTTTTTGGGTCGAGTGACACTGGTGAATTTTATTTTTACAAACTGCCCCACTGTTTGTCCTCTGTTGACCCAGAAAATGAAAGAGGTCGTTGCAATGATCTCGAATCCAGAGATTCAATTCGTATCCATTTCTGTGGATCCCGAAAATGACACTCCGGAAGTCTTAAAAAAATATGGGGAAAGATTTGGCGCGGATTGGTCCAAATGGACTTTTTTGACCGGGCCATTGGATCAAATTTCAGATATCGTCGTTAAAGGGTTTAAAGTGGTCTTTGTCCGAGACTCTAAAGACCTCTTGGACATTACTCACGGAGAATATTTCGTCCTGGTCGACAAAACTGGTTATATCAGAGCCTACCGAATGATTTCTGATGAGTCTTCCAAGAAGGACTTGGTCAATCTGCTTCAATCTCTAGCGAAAGAGTAAGTTCTTTAGCTCAGACAACTCCATTTTGGGATAGGTCATCGTAATACAGTGAATGGACCCGTTTCCATTGTCTGAAATGTTTTCAGAGTTGAGCGGAAACACGTCCAATCCAAAAGATCGATAAACGGCCAAAGCCTCGGCATCATTTTCTTCGTCAAAAACCGGGACAAAAATCTTGTTATCAATACTGAGCGAATTCACATAGGTCCGGAAGCGCCCGCCAACGGGTGTGGGGAGAACCCGCACTTCATACCCTAAATCGGATAATTGTTGCGCATAGGAGGGCGTGTCTGTGAGCACTGTTGAATCATTGATAAATTTCACGCGCTCATCTGCATGCCCAATCCCCGAGACATGTTTCAATCGGACGAGCTTTCGACAGCCATAGGTGCCGGTAAACACGGAATCAGGAATTTGAGAAGTTGGCTGTTTATTAACCACTACACAGTTGCCCTTGGGATCTGTGACAAAGTTCCCGCCTTCAAATTGGTACGGGTTTTTTCCCAAGTTGATATGAAAGAAGCCGGCCAAAGCGGAGTCGGGTTCGTCTCCTCCATAGTAGACAGCATCGATAGCTCCCCATTTCGTTCCGTTTGGGGAAGGCTCAGTCAAAAGAACGGGGATGGGGGTGTTGTCTCTCGCCCAAATGGCTCTGTCAGAGGCCCGGTACTTCAAGCCAAGCACTTCCAAATTGCTTTTCCCGGCCAGAGGTTCGTAGTGATTTCTTAAGCTTCCCACAAGAGAAGGGACATCCGTGTAGACAATCAACTTAACTCCAGCAGGTAAATTTGAAGCCAGCGTGTCCTTGATTACGGAAGTGTCGTAATAATTATCGGAATGGAAAAGAAGGTAACCTGTCTTTTCAAGTTCTGAGAAGGGACGATCTACTTTGAACTGGGACCGATTCTGCCAACTAAAAAAACTTTTCCGGAGCTGTTGGTTGTGTTGAATGCCCGCGGCCTGCTCATTTGGAGTGGGTCCCATGGGAGCCAAAGTGCCGGCTGCCAAGGACAAAAAGCAGAAATGGGTTAGAGCCAACAGAACTTTTTTCATGGGATTACCCTCTCAAAACTTTCATCCAAGAGGGTCTGACGTGGAATGTCAATCCCACGCGGTTCTTATTGCTTTTAGAAGCCAATCAAAATATATAATTCCTTCCTGTTTTTAAATAGTTAGGTGGATTAATGGTTTGGCCTTTTCTGCTTCTTTCTTGGGTGGCTTATTCAAGCGTGTCTCAAAGGTGCCTGGATTTCAGGGACCAAGTCGAGAAGCTTTTGAGCGACCAAAAAAAAGCAGCCATCAAAACTCAGGAATTGGAAGACAAATTAAAACCTGCCCTTCAACAAGAAATCACTGCTCAAGTTGAAAAACAGGATTCTTCTGAGGCGGAAAGTGCCGCAACAGCCATTTATTATGAGCTAAGAAAATCTAGAATCGAAGCGGGGCGCTGGTTAAAAGAAATAAACCATTTGAGAAGCAGAGATTGTGATTTTTGTGAAAAGGAAGGGGGCTTGCGCGAGAGCGGGAGTCGGTTTTGCCAAGTTTGTCCCCAGTCAAAAACCTGTTCAACCAAAGGGTCCCCATGAAATTAACTTGTCACGTTTTGACAGCCTTGGCTTTCATTTTGGTTTCAAAACCGGTCCAATCAAAGGAAAACCCGGGTGCCAACATTGAAAACCGAATCCGGAGTTTGGAAGAAGCGGTTGAAAAACTCGATGTGCGTTTAGGGCTTCTCAGCGAGCGCTCCAATCTCATTGCAGGAAGAACCCTCGTTTCCTATTTGGATGCGACTTATTTGCAGACGGGTGTTCATCTTCTTTTTCCCCGAGGATCCTCTTTTTCCTATTCGACAGATACCGGATTGGGCATTTACGCCGGTCTGGGGAGATATTTTGGAAGAAATCACGCAGTGGACGTTAATTTGGATTGGGATTTTTTTCCGGCGGCAACCGTTCAATATCGATACGAATGGCGCAACCAAAATCAAACAATCAATTTAGGCCCTATCGTGGGAGTTAAATTGAAATTAGCCAACCAGAAGCCGCTGGATAACTACTTGGACTCAAGAGAGGACTTGAAAAGTATTTACGGGGTTGTGGGAGTGGGCGCGGGTCTCCCGGTAGGAGTTTCCATAGTCCAAACTCAAATCCTTGCATTTTTTAACAAGCAACTTTTTGTAGTTGCCTCTTTGGGATTAAACTTCTTTTTATGAAAAAGTTTCTTATCCCTTATTGGATTCTCTGCTTCGTTTTAACTCACTTACCCCCTTCTTCGGCACTTCCCGAAGCGCCTGGGCTCGATAAAGTCATGCATTTTGGTGGCTACAGTCTCTTGGGTTTTCTTCTCTCTCTTTATTTTTTGAGCAAACACGGCAGCAAAAAAACATGGATCTTAAGAGCGTTGGGGATTCTAGCAGCTTATAGCGTTTTAGATGAGCTGACCCAGCCTCTAGTGGGGCGGGACTTTGAGGTGGGAGACCTGTTTGCTGATTCACTGGGCGGATTTTTTGGAATCAGCGCGGGGCGGTGGGCTTGGCGCCTGAAAAAAATCTCCCCTGACCGGTAATTTTATCAATCGATACCGCCACTGTAATATCTCCCAAGACATTGGTGAAAGAACGCATTCTTGCTAGAACCCAATCAATCGTCAGGAGAAAGGGAATAGCTTCCGCCGGAAGTCCAATGCTGGAGAGAACAATCGTCAGAGAAATGATTCCTGCTTCAGGAATTCCAGCAACACCAATACAAGCAACCACTGAAATAAACGCCACGAGAAACTGAGCTGGCAGGGAAAGAGTAATCCCATAGGCTTGTATCAGGAATAAGGCAGCCACTACTTCATAGAGAAGAATCCCGTCATTGTTGAAATTGGTTCCAATACAAGCAGACAATCTTGAAGAAGACGGGCTGACTTTTAGTCTCTCCAAAGCTTTCAATGTGTGAGGAAGGGTTGCGAGACTGCTGTTGATTCCAAAAGCATAAAACGCCGGTTCACCAGCCTCTTTCCAAAAGTGCCTTAAAGGGATTTTTCCAAAAAAATGGATCCAACTTTGGTAACAGAAAACGATGTGCAGGAGCATCCCTACACTGCAAGCAAGAAAATAGGCCAACAGGCCACTTGCAACAGAAAGGCCACTCGCCCCAATTGCCTTAACGACTGCACAGAAGACAGCAAAAGGCAGAAGCAAGACGAGCCAATCAACCCCCTTAAAAACAGTATGAAGACCGATTGAGGCCCCGCGAGAGAGGGTGACAAATAGTTTGGGATAGCTGCGCAAGAACGTTCTTTGGGAAACAAAGAGAAACATTCCAAAAAAAAGAGAAACAAGGATCACCAGAGTGGTCCCAGTCAGCATTTGGCCGACTTGCTCAAAAGAGAGCCGGTGGGAAAACTCTTCCAGCCAATTCCCTTTTTGAGAAAAAACGGAAGTGGAAGGTAATGTCAAAGAAAGCCACTTGCCTGGATGGAAAATATTGGAAATGGCCAAAGCAATCACAACGGCAATGGATGCGTTTAGGGCAGACACAAAGATGAGAGCCAGAAACCCCTTTCCTTTGAACTCCGCTTTTAAAAAACCATCGGTGATAGCAAAAAACAAAAGAGGGATGGAAAGAGTTTTTATCGCAAAGACCAAAGCCTTGCTTACTTCTCCCAAAAAGAGAAGGTCTTTGCCAAAAGCGATTCCTACGGGGATGCCAAAGAGCATGGCTACCGCTGTTTGAGCGGTTGGAGAAAGTTTCTTCATTTGGGAACTAAATTACTTTTTCCCGGAGAAGTATTCAATCAAAGCTTGTTTTTCGGCAGCACTAGGTTGGGGTTCATCCGGTGGAGGCATGAGGCCACCACTTACTTTGCCAACTGCTGCTCCTGGAGTCACGCCTCCAGAATGGCATCTGGCACAATATTGCTGGAAAAGAGGGGCTCCATCTAGCTTAATATTTGCGGATTGAGCTTGAACGCTTTCTTCAGGTTTGGGTTCAGGCTTGGTTGAATCCGTTTCAGGTTTTGCGGTTGAAGTTCCAGGGCGTTCATTGAGACAAGCACTGATCTTTTCCGCAAGAGTGGAGGGCTTCTTCTTCTCAGCCGTGGCTCTGGGCGAAGATTTTTTTCCTTCTGCACTATCGCCAGAGTGGGGTTTTTCCTCAGCACTGAAGGCGGCAGGCACCACCACCAAAAAAACCAACAACAACATAATCCGCTTACTGATCATAAGCCACCTCTCCTCTTGGAATTGTGCAACAGTGCTGCCAAAAAAGTGAAGACTCAAAGTATGCTGTATTCCACGCTCAAAAAACCGTATTCAAGTTGTTAAATCAGGGACTTTCCCGAGTGAAAGCGTTAGTTGTCAGGCCACTGACTAGAAATCCGACAGAGTTTCATTTTTCCAGAGGTCTTCAAGAGGCTCCCTCTTTCGAATCAAAGTGACTTTGCTGCCATCCACGAAAACTTCGGCAGCTTTGGGCCTGACGTTGTAGTTTGACCCCATCGAGGCTCCATAGGCCCCACAAAAACCAATCCAAAGGCAATCTCCCGAGTCAGCGGGCCCAAGGCGTCTTTTCAAACCTACAAAATCTGCCGTTTCACAAACTGGTCCTACAACGTCGTAAACGGATGGGGGCCCTTTTTTCTTTTTACAGAGATCAATTGGATGAAAAGCATCGTAAAGAGCAGGGCGAATCAGCTCTGTCATGGAAGCATCCGTGATGAGAAAGTTTTTGTGGGGATTGGACTTCTTATAGAGGATCTTGGACAGTAAAATTCCGCTCTCCGCGATCACCCACCGGCCAGGCTCAATCACCAAAAGGTACGGCTTTCCTTTTGCGGGGGTTTGGATTGCCTTTGCGTACTCCGATAAAGGGGGCGTTTTTTTTCCATCATAAGAAACTCCGAACCCGCCGCCAAAATCAAGAAATTCAACCGGGAAATTTTCCATCCGGAGCCCATCTGCTATCAGGACCAAGCGTTTGGCCGCTTGGGAATAAGGAGCGGTAGCTTTTATCTGACTCCCCAAGTGACAAGAGAGCCCGACCAAAGAGAGTGCGGGAGTCTTTCTTATCTCAGCGAGAGCATCTTTTATTTGAGACTCGGGAAATCCAAATTTGGTCTTGTAGAGTCCCGTAGCAATGTATGGGTTTGTTTTGACGTTGATGTTTGGGTTAATCCTCAAACTCAGTCTTGCGGGGATTTGTTCTTCAGTCGCCAAGCGCCCGAGCAATTGTATTTCCTCTATGGACTCAGCATTGAATGAAAAGATATTGCAGCGGAGCGCTTGAACCAGTTCTTCTTTTGTCTTTCCCACTCCAGAAAAAACAACTTTGCTGGATCGAAGCCCCGCTTTTAGTGCTTTTTGAAGTTCACCAAATGAAACAACATCCGAACCCAAACCGTGATTGAAAATAAATTTCAAAAGAGAAAGATTGGAATTAGCTTTCAGAGCATAACAAATCAATGTTGGGTGTTTGGAAAATGTTTTTACCAGGCTCTTGCAGCGCTCTTCGATCGATTTTTTTGAGTAGACATAGAGAGGAGTCCCATACTCTTCGGCCAAGGACTCCAACGAAACTTCCTCAACAAAGGCTTTTCCAGATTTATAAGTGACCGGGGCCATCTTAAGTGCCTGCACAAAAGCGGATAAACCGATCAACTAGTTGATGTCCAAAAGCAAAGCGAGTTCGGTCATCGGACTTGGGTTCTTTTTCAGGGTGAGGTTGAAAAGTCCAGATGGGAAGCTCTTTGTGGGCCAGTCCTTCGATCGGGACGGCGGGGCTTTCAGCAGTAACTACAAAATCACCGGGGACGCTCACAACATGTTCTTGGTGAGAAACATACAGCTCACCTTTGCAGGAGGGGCCCCACAGAGGATTTGCTTTCAATGTGACTTCACGAAAACCCAGGTGTTTTTTCTGATCCGGAAAAACAAAATCAACTTTTCCTCCAAAGAGGTGAGCGATGAACTGGTGTCCGAAACAAAGTCCCAAGACAGGAGTTTTGCGATCAAAATGTCTTTTGAGAAATTGGCCGAGTTCGAGTTGCCAAGGCAGTTGCTCATTCACACTGCTGAGACTCCCTAAAACAACGATGCCTCGAACGCTCGCATCGCTCGACTTTTCAAGGGACTTGGAACCAAAAAGTGCCGGCAAGTGATAGGTCATTGGAAGAGAGGAAGTTTGAGAGAGGCGGTTAAAAGTATCCAACTCCGGAGTTTTTACAGCTGGATCAAGGATAGCGATATGGGGGATTTCAAACTTAACCATGTAATATCAAATGGTTACACGACATCCCGAACAAGTCTAGCTTTCATTTTCCGAATCAGCTATTTTGTGCCCAGCGTCATGAAGCCCCAAGCCAACCTATTTTTGCCGACGAACCGCGAAGAAATGCAAAATCGCGGCTGGAATGAAGTCGATGTTGTTTTTGTAACGGGCGATGCTTACGTCGACCACCCAAGTTTTGCGATGGCTATTTTGGGCCGTGTATTGGAAAGAGAGGGTTTCAGAGTCGCCATATTAAGCCAACCTGATTGGAACTCTTGCGAGCCGTGGAGAGAGTTTGGCCGGCCGAGGCTTTTCTTTGCAGTGAGTGCAGGCAACATGGACTCACTTATCAACCACTACACTGCCAATAAAAAAGTTCGAAACGATGATGCCTATTCGCCAGGTGGCCGGATTGGCCTTCGACCTGATAGAGCCACTTTGGCTTACTGCCAGAGATCAAGAGAGGCTTATTCGGGAGTGCCGGTAATAGCAGGAGGGGTTGAAGCTTCTTTGAGAAGATTGGCTCACTATGATTATTGGAGTGACACTGTAAAGAGATCGATTGTTCTCGACTCGAAAGCTGATTTGGTTGTTTACGGAATGGGTGAAGAGCCCATCATTGAAATAGCTAAGCGCCTTCAAAGAGGAGAAACGGTTAAGGATCTGAGACAAATGCGGGGAGTTGCTTATGCCCTAGGAGCGAAAGAAGATCGCCCTCAGGCCTTTGAAGACAAACCCATCATAGCGCTTCCAAGTTATGAAGCGGTAAACTCAGACCGGTTTGCATTTGCAGAGGCAACCCGACTCATTCACACACACACCAACCCCTTTAATGCGCATCCCTTGATTCAAGATCATGGAGCTCAAGCCGTTGTTACTACACCGCCAAGTCTTCCCATCAGCCGGGGCAAAATGGACGGTATTTATGATCTTCCCTATGTGCGAAAACCGCACCCAAAATACCGGGAAGCCATTCCCGCTTACGAAATGATCAAAGACTCCGTCACTATCATGCGCGGCTGCTTTGGGGGTTGTACTTTCTGTTCAATCACAGCTCATCAGGGTCGGATCATCCAATCCAGATCCAAAGTCTCCATTTTGAGAGAAATCAATCAAATGGCATCGGACCCTGACTTCAAGGGAACGATCAGTGATATTGGGGGCCCTACTGCAAACATGTACGAAATGCGCTGCACGCGACCCGACATTGAAATGAAATGCCGCCGCCAATCTTGTGTTCACCCCACCATCTGCAAACTCTTGGGAACTGACCATGGGCCTCTGATCGATCTGATGAAATCTGCTCGAAAGCAAAAAGGGATTAAGAAAGTTTTGGTGGCCAGTGGAATCCGAATGGATCTGGCTCAGCTTTCTTCCGAGTACATGAAGGAGTTGGCTGCACACCACGTCGGAGGTCTCTTAAAGGTTGCTCCGGAACATGCAGACAAGAATGTTTTGAACCTCATGAAAAAACCCGATGCAGAAAACTTTGAAACTTTTTCAAACGAATTCAAAAAGGCAACCAAACAAGTGGGCAAACCGAAACAATATTTGGTGCCCTATTTTATTGCGAGCCATCCGGGGTCTTCCGTTGAGAGCATGATTGAACTTGCTGTGTTCTTAAAAAGAAATGGTTACAAGCCGGATCAGGTGCAGGATTTTATTCCAGCTCCCTTTGATGTGGCTACTTGCATGTACCATACGGGTTTGGACCCCTTTTCCAAGAAAGAAGTGTTTGTCGCCAAACATTTGAGGGATCGGAAAGTCCAAAGGGCTTTGCTGCAATTCTTTAAACCAGAAAATTACTTTGAGGTTAGGAATGCTCTTGAAGAAGCTGGGAGACAGGAATTGATTGGTTCAGGCTGTGATGCTTTGATCCCGGAAAGACCTCCCCGGGAAGCTTTCGTAAAGAGAAGAGAGATGGCCAATCGGGCCGTTAGGGAAGCTTTTGTGCATCAGCCACGGGTGGCCTCAACGGGGTATCGCCCGAAGAGAGCCACGGCCGTGCGCCGAAAAAGGGACCTAAAGTTTCATGTCAGTGGATTTTCTGTTTCTTCGAATCGTAAAGAAGACACTAATCAACCCACCTACAATCGCCAAAGCAACCCAAAATAGATTCCGCTCAATAACGGAAGAAAGATTCGGTGAAGCGAGTTGTTGCTCTTGTTTGGCAGCTTCTTCATTTTTGGCGAGTTTAGCAGCGGCAACCAATTCATCCCATCGGGACAGCTCGTCACGTTTTCCTCGGACTCTGGATCTCTTTTTCTTTTTTCTCCGGGATGAATCTTCACCAATGCTATCGAGATCAGATTTGGCTTGTGCGGCAAATTCTTTGGCAACGAGAGTAGTCACGGGAGCCTGTTTTTCTGAAACTGGGTTTTCTTCTACTGGTACAGCAAAGTCACTTTCAACTCTGGCAATTGCTTCTACAGTTTCTTTGGGTGCTGCTTCTTGAACTGGGGCTTCAGGATTTGCTGCTGGAGCGACTTCCTGAACTGCTACTTCTTCAGGAGCTGATTCCGTTGCAGGGGTTTCAGCATTCTCTTGGGGTGCCACTGCTTCTACAGCCACTTCCACCTTTTCTTGTGGGACTACTTCCTGAACAGAAACTTCTTCATTTTTAACTGGCTCAGTTGTGTCTTCAGATTTGGCTTCAGGAGCTGTCTCCTCTGCAGCCATTGAGACTTCTTCACTGAGACCATCCAGCTTGCTGGCTGTGGTACGGTTGTGCGAACAGGATACGGATAGAAACAGTAATCCCATCGCCAAAACACCGAAAACTTTATTCACCCATGTGCTTTTCATTTCCTGACTCCCTATTCAATTGGGACACGATCGCCCTCAAAAGCTGGTATCGTCTTGCTGTCAAAAAGCTTTAGGGAAAAATGCTGGATATCCAATACTGGCAAGGGTTTTCAGGTGACTACTCACTTAAACTGGTTGGCTAGTCAGAGGGGGATTGGGTCGAACTTTTAAATGGCCTACGGTTTTCTGAATAGCCACCAAGGCCTCTTTAGGATCGTCGGTAATGACCAAATAACCCAAGTCTTCTTTCGAAATAGCGCCTTGTGCTACCAAGGTATTTTCCATCCATTCCAAGAGACCCTTCCAATAATCCTTGCCCATCAAAATGACTGGAAAATGGTAGAGCTTTCCGGTTTGGATCAAAGTCAGCGCTTCAAAAAACTCGTCCATAGTTCCGAAACCGCCGGGAAGAACCACAAAAGCCAGCGAGTACTTTACCAAAATAACTTTGCGCACAAAAAAGTAGTAGAAAGTGACGACTTTGCTCAAATAGGGATTGGGTTTCTGTTCGTGAGGCAAAATGATGTTTGCTCCAACCGATAACCGTTTTCCCTCCAAGCCTCCTCGACTTGCGGCTTCCATAATTCCGGGGCCACCTCCAGTGATGATGTTGAACCCAGCTTCGGCAAGGAGTTTGGCAGTTTTTCTAGCCAGCTCGTAATAGGGGTGGCCCTCATTAAAACGGGCTGAACCAAAAACAGTGATTGAGGGTCCGATGAAATGAAAGCCTCGGAACCCTTTGATAAACTCCAATGAAATTCGAAGGACCCGTAAGGCTTCGTTAAAACGCGAGTGAGCGCCCGCTAAAAAATTGGCCTCACTGACCAAATAAGGTTGATCCCCTATTTTATTGGGGATCGGCCGTAGAATTCTTGAAAAGAACTTCTTAAATTTTTCCCACATTTGACGCTTCAGCATTCATCTTTTCAAAGAAAGGAGCAATGCTTTCCAAGGTGGTTCCTCCAAAGGACTCAAAGACCAAGTCGGAGTTTACCCGCCAAGGCTGTTCGACATACCCGGCATTTATTTTGAGGTCCTTTCCGCGGTCAATCACAGCTTGGGCCCAAGCTTCCTTGATAGCATTCAAAGGCGCATGCGTATCAAATAATTTAACCAGTGCTTCTTCCTCGCGGTTGGCTTTGATCCGTTGAAGCTCTCCTAGAAGTTCAACTGCAACTTGGTGAAATTTGTCGTAGTCTTTCACCCGGAGGATCTGGTTTTTAACATTTTTGGGCTGCTTGTTTTTGGAGGCCCAATCTACAGCTCCCTTTTCAAGAAGCTTGTTTACAAAAAGCCAGTGCCCCCTCTGGTGTGCTTCAGTGAAAGTTCTCTGGCCGGAAGTTCGGCGCAAAAAGTCGACGAGATACAGATCATATTGGGCTTTCAGCATTTCCTGAGCCTCGTTCTTGTCTTTATAGAGACCCACTTCAATGAGAGCGGGATCGCCAGCAAAGACCAAAGCTGTCAGATCAGCTCGTTGCTCTTCCAGAGCACTCGCCAAGCTCCCCAAAGCAGAGATGGGGTCTTCATTTTTCTTAAACTTGGATTCATCATAGGTTCCAGATCCGTGGCCTATGATCTCATGTAGAAGAACCATCACTCGATTTACTTTCTCACGAGATTTCATGAGGGTTGCCTTCTTCTCGGGTGGCCCAAAAGCATCCAGCACTTCACTCCAAATTGCTTGAATGTCGGCAGACTGGGATTCGCCCGGGAGAGGCAACCGGATAACATTTTTTGCCCCAACATCGCGACGGATATCATCGAAGTTCGGAAGGTTATACCCCCCTGTTCTATAAGATGAAATTTCCTGGAAGTAATACACCATGATCGCTGGTGGAGAATAATCCTTTGGAAAAGTCTTCTTGAATTTCCCGTAAGGCATTCCATTTTCAAAGTGTTGCGCATGGGTTGCCAAGGATTGCGCGATTTTGCTGACCTCAGGATCCACGACTTGTACATAAGTTTCCCAAGAGCCAATTTTGGCAAGAAAGTCTTCATAGACCTCAACCCAACCCATCATGAAATCCACAGTAGAGTTGGAGCGATCTTTGACCCATGAAATATTGGCATCCCGGAAATCCTCGACATCCCCATCTTCCAAGTAAGCGATTGTGGCCTTGATTTGATTTTTTTGCTCTTTACTCTTTGAAAGTTCTCCGGCCTTTTTTAGGTGGGAGACAATTTGTTGGAGGGTTTCTCCCACAAAACCGGACAGCTTTGTGGTTTGTTTCTCACAAGACAATTTTCCATCCCGTTTGACGATTCGGCAATTAAGGGAGGGCTCAAGTCCCTTTGAGAGCGCTGCTTGAACTTCTTGAGCAGCGATGCCTTTCTCATACAAATTGCCCCCAACCGCTTCGAGACCGGTTCCTTTGGGATCTTCTGGCTGCCTTTCAACTTCAAAGCTGGGATCTAACAAAAGTTTCTGAATGTCCTCCATTGTTTCCGGAGAAGCTCCCTTTAAATGTCGCTTCAAGAGGGCTGTTAGCTGCTTGGGGGGGACTTTTGAAAGGATATATTTTCTATTTGAACTGGCGTACGGTCCGGATTGATCCAAAAATTTTGCTGAATAAACCAAAAACTCTTGGAAACCAGACTTTCCCAAAAGATCCTTTGTACTTTTGATCTCGGATGACGAAAGAGCTGTCTCAATGAACTGTTTTACAGTTCTTCCATGGCGGTGGTTCTGATGAAACAGAAGCCCACGACCCAAGCGCGCAGCCTCCAAAAGATGGAAAGCCAGCTTCTTCTCTTCAGTACTTAAACGGTTCCAAACTTCATTTCGCCGATCGGCGCTTTCAATTCTGACTGTCTTGGGAACGGGGAGCGGCGTAGGAGCAGAAAGTGTAGGCATCGTTAAAAAGAGTATTCCACAGATTAGGGGGCTTAACAATTTCATCAGGAACTCCTGTTTTAAATTTGGAAGACCATATTAAAGCTTTACCCGATTCCTGGGTCAATTAAACTTACAAGGTATGGATAAAATCATCTGCTTGGGAAAAAATTATTCGGAGCATGCAAAAGAGATGGGGGAAAAAGCGCCGGAAAAGCCTGTGCTTTTCCTCAAGCCCCCAAGCGTGTTGATTTGTGCAAAGTCCAGAGGTGAAAAGGTACGAGCCGAGTTACCGAAAGGTCGGGGAGAGGTTCACCATGAGTGCGAGATAGTCGTTCGCTTGGGACGGGATCTAAAAATTGAAGCCCTGACTTTGGGTTTGGATATGACACTTCGCGATGTTCAAAGCGAACTAAAAAAGAATGGGCACCCGTGGACCACAAGCAAGGTCTTTAAGGATTCTGCTATTGTTGGCCCATGGATTGAGCCGCATGCTTTTCCAAACTGGAGAACCGAGGAGTTTCATTTGGAGATCCAGGGGCAGGTAAAGCAAAAATCTTCCACGCAGGAAATGACGTTGAAAATTGAAGATACCCTCGAATACATCCAGAAATTTTTTCCTTTGTGTCCGGGAGATTTGATTTTTACCGGGACTCCGAAAGGCGTTGGTCCTGTACAATCAGGAATCGTGGGAAAGTTGAAATGGGGACCCATGGAATATGAAGTGAGTTGGTCATGAAACCAGAGTTCATTCAACAATTAAAAGAAATTGTAGGAACTGCCCATGTTCTGACTTCGGACGAGGACCGAATCCAGTATGGGCGTGATTGGACAAGAACTCCGGGAAAAGCTGGAGCTGTTGTTTTACCAAAATCCACCTTGGAAGTTTCGAAAATTCTCAAGCTTTGCACCGAGTTTAAAAATCCTGTGATTCCGTCAGGGGGAAGAACTGGATTGGCCGGGGCCATTACCGCTACTGAAAAAGACTTGGCATTGAATCTCAGTCGCATGAATCAAATCCAAGAAGTTGATACTCTGGGGCGAACAGTGAGGGTTCAAGCGGGAGCCACCACTCAGGCGCTCCATGAACACTGTGAAAAGGTTGGCCTGACTTGGCCCATTGATTTAGCAGCGAAAGGGACAAGTGAGATTGGCGGAAACCTCTCCACAAATGCAGGCGGAGTGAGGGTCATCCGGTATGGCATGGCGAGGCGTTGGGTGAGTGCGATTCAAGCTGTTCTGATTTCGGGTGAAGTGATTGAACTGAATCAGGGCTTGGAAAAAAACAACACTGGCTATGACTTGCTCCAACTTCTCATCGGGAGTGAAGGGACTCTAGCCGTGATTACGGAAGCCACTTTGAGGCTCTGTCCTCCTCCGATTCACTCTCGAGTCTTTCTCTTTTCCTTGAGGGATTACAACGCCCTCAGATTTCTCTATGAAAATGTTCGGAAAGCGCCTTTTACTTTGACCAGTTTCGAATTCTTTTCTGTTAAGTGCCTCGAACAAGTCGAACAAAAGCTTGGAAGAAAATGCCGTCTCGGAAACAGGGGTTCCTTCTTGGCCCTCATCGATGTTGAAGTGCCACCCTACCCGCAGGAAAGAGAAAAAATGGATGAGTGGCTTTCTGAACTTGTTTCTGGAACAGAAATAGAGGACGGCATGGCAGCAGACTCCTCAGCAGACCAAACAGCTGTTTGGGGTCTTAGAGAAGGAATCACCGAGAGCCTACAATTGAGTGGATTGGTCAGGAAATATGATCTTTGTGTTCCAGTCCAAAAATGCGCTGAATTTTTGATTCAAGCTGAAGAACTCTATCGTAAACTCCAAGTCCGATCGGACCTTTTTGTCTTTGGGCATTTTGGAGATGGAAGCCCTCACTTAAACTTTCTAAATTCCGGGAATTTGGATCCGGATACTTTTCACAAAGAGATCAATCGGTATGAAAAGGAGCTCTACCCTCTGTTGAAGAGCTTTAATGGCAGCGTTTCAGCTGAGCATGGTGTGGGTGTTCTTAAGAAAAACTGGGTAATGTATAGCCGGACCCCCGCAGAACTGGAGCTCTATCGAGCTATCAAGAGAGCTTTTGATCCAGACTACCTTCTAAATCCGGGAAAAATCATCGACCTTACGGACGTTTCTTGAGGATATCTGCAGCGATCCGCATTCTCCGGCGAGTCATTTCTTTGCCAAGGACATGGATCGTTTCAAAAAGGGGCGGAGAAACACCGGATCCGGAAATAACAATCCGAAGAGTCATGAACAGATCTTTTGTTTTTATTTCTTTCTCTTTGCAATAATTTTCACAAGCTTCTTTGATCAACTCAACCGTCCATGAGGAGAGCATTTCGAGTTTTTCCAAAACTTCCAGAAGCCAGGTCGAAGCTTCTTTTGCGACGACCCCTTTTGGCGGCAGAACATCTTCTGGATACTTGAGATCCCCGCTAAAAAAGAAAGACGTGTTGTCTATGAATTCTTCAAAAGCACAAACCCGTTCTTTGACCAAAGGGATCAATTGGAGAAGATAGTCTTCACTAAAAACATTCTGTCTCAAAAGCTGGACCCATTCGAAGTCGCTCTTCTTTTTCAGGTATTGTCCGTTCATCCACAGAAGCTTCTGGAGATCAAACACGGGACCTCCCAAAGAAAACCGGTCCCAAGAGAATTTCTCGATCATTTCTTCCGTGGTAAAGATCTCCTGATCTCCCCCAGGATTCCACCCCATAAGTGCCAGAAAATTTCTCAGTACTTCGGGAAGAATTCCCTTTCTCTTGTAATACAGAATGCTGGTGGGGTGTTTTCTTTTCGAAATTTTGGATTTGTCGGGGTTTCGCAAAAGATTCAAGTGGGTAAAGTGGGGAGGCTCCCACCCAAAAGCTTGATATAAGAGTACGTGCTTGGGAGTCGAAGAAACCCACTCCTCGCCCCGAATCACATGGGAAATTTTCATGAGGTGATCATCCACAACACTGGCCAAGTGATAAGTGGGAAAACCATCAGCTTTCAGAATGACCAAATCATCCAATTTGGTGTTTTCAAATTCCACTTTTCCTCGAATCCCGTCTTCGAAGCTGGTTGTTCCCGAGGAAGGCACTTTGAACCGAATGACATGGTTCTCCCCTTTTGCCACTCTCTCGCTCGCGCTCTTTGGATCGGTATTTCGGCAGTGGCGATCATAACCCGGGGGGAGCTTGCTCTCGGTCTGCTTTTTTCGAAGCTCCGCCAGGCGCTCTGAAGTGCAGAAACAGTAATAAGCATGGCCATTGGAAACAAGTTCTTTCGCCCACTTCTGATAATGGGGAAGCCTTTCACTTTGCTTGTAGGGCCCGAAGTCGCCGCCTTTGTCTGGACCTTCATCCCATTCGATTCCGAACCACCGAATGGCGTCTAGAATCATCGCTTCACTTTCCGCCCGGTAACGGGTTTGATCCGTGTCTTCGATTCGGATGATGAATTTTCCGCCGTGTTTTTTTGCAAACACATAATTAAAAAGCGCAATGTAGGCAGTGCCAATATGAGGATCGCCAGTGGGAGAAGGGGCAATGCGGACACGAATTTCTTGTTTTGTCATTTTGGAGGTACCTTAATTACTTACATGTCGACTACAGTTCCGATTTCAATAGCACGATCTGATGGAATTTTAAAATAATCCGTTGCCCGCTGGGCATTCTGGGCCATGAAAGCAAATATTTTTTCCTGCCATTTGGGAAGCTCGGTTCGATTGCTTGCTATCAAAGTTTCTCTTCCCAAAAAGAAAGTGGTTTGGTCCAGATCCACTTTTAAGCCGAACTGTTCACAATGCTTCAAGAGTTGAGGCACATGCGGAGACTCCATAAAACCATACCGGGCAAGCACTCTGAAAAATCCAGGGACGACTTCTTCCACCACGGCACGGTCTTTGTAGGGAACATGCGGGATTTCCTCAGTTGCAATGGTCAATACAATCACTTTTTCGTGAATGACGTGGTTGTGTTCCGTGTTGTGGCTGAGCGCCGCAGGAATTCCACGGGGAGTCGCCGACATGAAAACTGCTGTTCCGGGAACCCGGATATCAATTTTCTTAAAAACGTTTTCGATAAACTCGTCTTGCGTGCTGGCCCGATCAAACAAGCGTTGAGCCAGAATTCGCCGACCTTTTTTCCAAGTAAACATGAGAGTGAAAACAACTCCAGCCAGCACCAAAGGAAACCAGCCCCCATCCATGACTTTGATTGAATTGGCTCCCAAAAATGCGAGATCGATCGTGAGAAATAAAAGTGTCAAGGGAAGGGCTTGGATCAAAGTCCAATCCCACTTTCTCCGCATGACGATGAAAGTTAGGGATGTCGTAATGAACATCGTGGCAGTCACTGCAATTCCGTAGGCTGCGGCCAAGCGACTGGAAGAGCGGAATTCTAAAACCAGATAAAGAGTTCCGATAAGAAGAGCCCAATTTACAAAAGGCACATAAATTTGTCCGATTTCCCGGGCCGAAGTGTGTTTGACGGCCATCCGAGGAAGAAAGCCCAACTGGGCCGCTTGTTGGCTCAATGAGAAAGCCCCCGTGATCACTGCTTGAGAAGCAATGATAGTTGCCATGGTAGCAATTCCCACCAAGGGATAGAGAGCCCAATTCGGCGCAAGAAGATAGAAGGGATTTTCAGCTGCAGCGGGATTGCTAAGAAGCAAAGCCCCCTGTCCAAAGTATTGAAGCACGAGGCTGGGCAGAGCTACTGTAAACCAACCTAGTTGAATCGCATGCCTTCCGAAGTGGCCCAGATCTGCATAGAGGGCTTCCCCTCCAGTGACCACCAGAAAAACACTTCCAAGCACCACGAAGCCTGCCCACGAATTTTCTGAGATAAACTTGAAAGCATAGAACGGGTTCACAGCTGCCAAAACTCGAGGTTCAGCCAAAATGCCCTTGATCCCCAAAAGTGCCAAAGCGATAAACCAAATCAAGATAACCGGGCCAAACAACTTTCCGATTTTAGCGGTCCCGGAACTTTGAAACCAAAAAAGACCAATCAAAATAAAGACCGTAATGGGAATGACATAACTTTCAAAAAAAGGCGTGGCGATTTTAAGCCCCTCCACAGCACTGAGCACCGAAATGGCTGGAGTAATCACGCCATCTCCATACAGCAAAGCCGCACCGAAAAGGCCCATCGCAATAATGATTCCTCGAGGCCCCTTGAGAGTTGCTTGGGCCCGGGGCGCAACCAAAGCCGTTAAGGCCAAAATTCCCCCTTCGCCTTTATTGTCGGCTCGAAGAACAAACAAAAGGTACTTAATGGAAATCACAATCACCAAGGACCACAAGATCAGAGACAGAACTCCCATGATATTGAGTTCGTTGGGAGTGATGGCGTGAGGCCCGTGAAAACACTCTCTTAAGGAATAAAGCGGGCTGGTCCCAATATCCCCAAAGACCACTCCCAAAGCAGTAAGGGTGGTGATTCCCAAGGGGGAAGCCCCGCGGCGGGCTCGTTGTAAATCTCCGTGGTTGCCGGACATAGGGTTCAATTTTAGGCAGTTCTGATCGATGCGACAAAGGAAACTTTCAAAGAGTTCTTGTGCGACGCAAACGACTGTTTTTACAGGTTTTTTAGAGGGGGCGGGAATGGCGAGGATTTAATTCGCCATTCCCGGGGGAGACAAACGAAAAGAACATCTTTCAAAAAGAGAGACGGGCGCATCCCCGTTTTTGTGACAACTTGAGATTAAAAAAGGCCTAATTCGGTCAAAATATCCATTGAGAGCGCTTGCGCGCGTTCGGCTGTGAGCGGTTCTTTTGAGTTTTTTGAGGGGCTCAAGTGAGTGGAGAAAGTCCAAACCCGGTTTTTAGAGACCAAGCAGCCGGTAAAAGAAGCGTGGTTCAAATCAGAAGCTTTCTGTCCCCAGAGTTCAGAGCCAAACCGGTATTTTCCCAAAAAGAAAAACCGCTTGGAGACTTCTTGATGGGCCCTTGAAGTGGGTAAGGCCCCTGTGAAAAAACGTTCCGAAAAAATCAAAAACTTTTCCGTTGAACTCTCTCCGCCCAACTGAACACCAGCCAAATATTTTTCAATTGCTTGTGACCCTATTTGAAGCCGCAATCGATCGGTTACCCAGGCTACTTGGTTTTGAATCCAATCTGTCACAAACTGATCTTTGTTCCAAAGCCGGTTGGGGTAACGGGTGCCATCCCATTTAAACAAAGTCTTCTCGTCTTGGATGAGTCCCAAATCCGTTGCAAGAGCCGCAAGAGGCATCAGCTCTCTATTGCCAAGAGGATAAGTTTCTTCGCAGGTTGCTTTTCCAAAAGTGATTTCGGGCTTGTTTGCAGATTTTTCCTTCAAAACAAAACAGGCAGTTTCGTTCTGGAGAACTTCTCTGACTTTTTTTAAAGAATCAGCCGGCAAGTGATTGCTTGCTCCGAAAGCTATCCCTGCAGACAAAACGAAGGTCGACCAAAATAAGCTCATAAGACACACCAAAATACCAAGACAGCCACTGCCGTGGGGAAAAAAGCATAACCAAACAATTTGAGCGGGCTGATCCCTTCCTTTCCAAAAGAATCTTTAAGAATGGAAAAGCCGGCAGGGTTCGGCGCATTGGCAATCACCGTCAGTCCACCCCCGGTAACAGAGCCCGCAACCAAAGCATATTTCATGACTTCACCGATATTGGGAACTTGTGAACCCAAATAAGTGAGTGCGGCGTTATCCAAAAATGCAGTTAAAACGGAAGCGCCGAAATACATCGCTGTGGGATTAAGGCTTCTTAAAAGAGGCTCAAGCCACCACCGCTGAAACCCGCCGAGGACAACAAGTCCGCCGAGGAAAAAACCCACCAGAAGGCCTTCCCTGATCTTAAGCTCCTCTTGGTATTCCATTGTGATGGATACAACTCCAAGAAAAAACAGGAAGATGCCCACAAAAACCACAGGGTGGTGGGAGAGTCGGACGATCCAAGCTAGAAAACCCACATGAGTTGCAATAACCCAAAGGGGAATTTTCCGAGCTGAGCTTTCTTCCTCTGTTTTTAAAAGGGACAGTTCTTTTGAGAACAGGCTTGTCACAGCAAAAGCATTCAACACGACGATTAAAGCTGCTCGCCAACCAAAGTGTGTGAGCATGTACGACAAATCCCAACCCCATTTCCCGCTGACCATCAGCACTGGAGGAGCGGCGTAAGGGGTGAGGGTGCCTCCCACCGACACATTTACAAAAAGCACTCCCAAAAGTGCATACTTCAATTTTTCACTGATATCCCGATCAAAAAAACGTTTTTTCAAGAGGAGCGCTGTCACAGTCATGGCTGCTGGTTCGGTGATAAAACTTCCCAAGATGGGTCCCAATGACAAGGCAGTTAAAAGAAAAGCGCGTTCTCGTCCCAGAGGGAGCGCGCGACTAATCTGGTCGATCAAACCCTTGGCGAAATAGAGAATAGGTTTTGTCGAAGCTACGGCCATGATCACAAAAACGAAGACAGGTTCTGTGAAGTTGAGACTCTCTAGAAAGGAAATGGTGGGTTCTCCGCCCAACCAGCTTGTCAAAAGCAGGATCAAAAGTCCTGCCCAAAGTCCAAAGACGACTTCAACTTCACCCAGTAAATGAAAGAGATTTTCCAGAATGGACCCTTCAGGATATCTCAGAGCCCAATGTTGGAAGCCCTTCACCGAAAAAGAATGCAAAATGGAAAGAGAAAAAAAGACCGTCCCGAGAGTTTCACTTCGATTTAAAAGATCCATTCTTCCGATTTTAAAGGCCGAATCTGCTCGTTGCCAAGTGGTCTTTGGCATGGGCCATGCATTTTTTCGGGGAGGAGGCAATCGATGATTCAAATAAAAAAATTTATAACAATAGGATTGTTCGCGAGTCTTCTGAGTCTGGCGGCTTTCGGGGATTGCGTGATCGACCAAGGGCCTTATGAAGACGACTACGGCTATGCTCAGTTTCCTTTCTACAATAGCTGTGATGAGTCCTTTACAGTGAATCTGTGTGTAAAATCCTATCCCCCCGGAAGTGAGCTGCCTGTTTACAATCTCTATTCTGGTCTGAATTACGGGCGGAGTCCAATGACCCTCTCAGATGGAAAGTGGGATTCTTTTGATTCCTATAAATGGGTTGCCGGGGGCCCGGTGGATTGCCCATTTTACGACTGAAAACCAACAAAGGAGAATCTTATGACAATCGAAGCACGAAAAATGGAAGTTGTGACGGAACGGGCGGAGTCTGCACACCTCAATCTGCTGCAGAAGTATGTTCTGATGAGGGCTCACCCACGGCGGGCGTTTTTGGATACGATTGCGATGATGTGGGAAGTTTACTTTTTATGGAATAAAAACTGGCGAGCAGCTCTCGGGATCTTCTTGGTGATGAACACTGTGGGGATCGTTTTGGGGAGAAAAGTAAACTATGAAGCCATGGCAAGCACAGTACTTGGAAAATTGGCTTTGCTGCATACGCAGCCAATGAATTTACTGTTGCAATTAACTGGAGCTGCTCTTCTGGTATATGGCCTTCATTTACGAGAGGGATTGACCATCATGACCAGCGTTTCCCTGATCTTTTTAGGACACTTTTACGGGTGGTCCCGAGTGCACCCGTCCCTTAAGATTCGGGATTGAATCCCAAGGCCAAGCCTAATAGGCTGGCCCGCATGCTGGAAAAATTTGCTCCCGGAAAAAGTTGGAAGATCCTGTATTGGTCGCAGTGGCTCTTACTGGGTTTTCTGACTTTTCAAGTAGCCCGAGCTCCCTACGGGGGTCACTACGGGATTTTTACGACAGCTGGGAAGTATTTGTTTTCCGGACAAAACCCCTACGGAGTCGATTGGGGATTTGGGGGGTTTTGGTTTTACAGTCCCGTTTGTGGTTGGTTTTTTGGTTTGCTCAATTATCTACCCGCGAGTTTGGGCATTTTTGTTTTTAATTTTCTCAGCCATTTTCTTTTATTGGAGGGGATGCGCCGGCACTTGCTCAAGCTGGGCGAAAAAGCGAGAACAAACCTCTATTTAACACTGCTAATTTTGATGAGTGCGGGAGAGTTCATTGGAGCTTACCAACACATCCGCCCAGAAATGATTTTTTTGGGACTCCTTCTGATTATTTACGATCTTTCCTTTTCCAGACCGGTCTGGTCGGCTCTTTTGGGGGCTCTGATTATCAACATGAAGTGGTTTCCTCTGGCCGCTATTGGGCTTCTAGCGATTGCACACGTAAAAGAACGTAAATATTTATTTCCGGTTTTGGTTCCGGTTTTTTTAGTGTTTTGGTTTGCTCTGCCTTTCATTGTTTACGACTTTGACTTCGCCAAGAGCCTCTACTTTGTGCAGCAACAGACTCTTCAGGATTATGTAGACCGTGTTTATGATGATTTTTTCAGTGTTTTCGGTCTGCTTAAACACACTTTTGGGGTGGCTACTCCCAAGAGTTGGGTAACTCCTGTGTTGGCGATTGCCGGGATTCTGGTGTCTGCCCTCTTTTGGTTTTTTCCGAAACAGAGAAATGAGAGATTGGTTTTTGGCGTGAGTCTCGGGATGCTTTATACCGTGAGCTTTAATCTCTTAAGTCAATCCAGCGCTTTTTGCTTGGCCACCCCAGCTCTTGCTTTGGGATTGTATTTTTGTTTCGCGGGAGAAAAAAAAGAAAAATGGGTTGCTATCGGGGTGACGGTTTTTTATTGGGTTGTGGTTTCAGCCTTCTTCTCAGATTTGGTTCCCCATGCTTGGCGGGATTTCTGCCGGGATGCCAGGATTAAGTCGTTGGGAAGTTTGGTGTTGATGGGGTATCTTATTTTCCGTTTGAAGTCAGAATCAAGGGAGCAAGCAATCACATGAGAACCGACAAAGAAATTATTGATGAAATCGAGTTGATCCGGGCAAAAAATAACACGCACTGGATGGACGCTGTCCGGCTTTGTTTCGAGCTAGCCCCCGAAAAAGCGCGGGTCATTTTCAAAAAGATAAAAAGCTGCGATGTCCGAATTACTGAACTAACCCAGGAACTGGCGGACAATGATAAAAACAGCTGAACCATCAACCCGCCTAAGTGTTTGATTTTAATGGAGTAACTGCTTGACCTCGAAGGCTGGCAGGCTAGCAGTGACAAACTGGGAAAATTTGCTAAGTTCAGCGGCCATGCTGGAAAATTCATCCATTCTGGTTACCGGGGGCACCGGCTCCTTTGGAAAGAAGTTTGTTGAGACTGTCCTCACCAATTACCCCAAAGTAAAAAAACTCATCGTTTATTCGCGTGATGAGCTGAAGCAATTCGAAATGTCCCAAGTTTTCAGCACCGAAAAATACAAAAACCTCCGGTACTTTATCGGGGATGTCCGGGATGGCGCGAGACTCAAAAGAGCTTGTGAGGGTGTGGATATTATAGTTCATGCTGCGGCTTTGAAGCAGGTCCCAACAGCTGAGTACAATCCCATGGAATGTATCAACACCAATATTTTTGGTGCTGAGAACGTCATCAATGCTGCATTGGATTGTGGCGTAAAAAAAGTAGTGGCTTTATCCACGGACAAAGCGGCTGCCCCAATTAACTTGTATGGGGCCACCAAGCTTTGCTCGGACAAGCTTTTCATTGCAGCGAACAATTTCAAAGGGCATCGGGAGCTCAACTTCTCCGTGGTTCGCTACGGGAATGTTTTAGGTTCTCGAGGTTCAGTGGTTCCTCATTTTCTGGAACAACGAAAATCAGGGCTTTTACCAATTACGAACGAAGAGATGACTCGATTTAGCATCACTCTTGAAGAGGGAGTGAATTTGGTTCTTTATGCAATCGAGCATGCTTGGGGCGGAGAAATTTTTGTACCCAAGATCCCATCTTATCGAATCACGGATGTGGCCCAAGCAGTCGGTCCTGATTGCGAAGTAAAAGTAGTTGGGATTCGACCTGGAGAGAAATTGCATGAAGAGATGATCACCGAAAGCGATTCTCTGAATACACTGGATTGCTCGAATTACTACGTGATTATACCGAGCCATCCCATTTGGAAAAAAAGCGATTATATTACTCGTTTTGGGGCAAAGCCCGTTCCCATGGGATTTAAATACAACTCAGGAAATAATACGGATTGGTTGTCTGTTTCCGATTTGAGAAGTTTAATCAAGAGGCACATCGACCCTCATTTTGAGGCGTGAAAAATGGACATCGAACCGCTTTTCTACGGTAAGCATGACATCAGCTCCAGTGATGTTTCTGCGGTTGTTGAGGTTTTAAAATCCTCTGCGTTGACCCAAGGGCCAAAAGTTTCGGAGTTTGAGAGAGCTTTTTCTGACTATGTCGGGTCAAAGTATGGAGTGGCGGTGTCGAATGCCACTGCGGCTCTGCATCTTTCGGTCCTAGCTCTAACTCCTTCTCGACCAAAAAGCTTCAAAGTCATCACTTCGCCAATCACTTTTGTATCAACCGCCAACTGCGTTCTCTTTTGTGGGGGCGAAATTGAATTTGCGGATATTGATAGCTCCACTTATTGCTTGGATCCGAACCGGGTTGAAGAACTTCTTAAGAAAAACCCAAAGGATTATGTTGGAATGATTCCTGTTGATTACGCGGGCCACCCTTCCAGATTGGCTGACTTCAATTGGCTTGCAAAAAAATATGGCCTTTGGGTCATCAGTGATTCTTGCCACGCACCCGGCGCCTCATTTACCCACGAAGGGAAAATTTATCGAGCAGGGGATGGGCATTTTGCAGATTTGACGACTTTTTCTTTTCATCCGGTCAAGCACATTGCAACGGGGGAAGGGGGAATCGTTACGACGAATAACGAAGCTCTTTATAAAAAACTTCTTTTGATGCGCTCGCATGGCATCACCAAAGAGAGCTCCCAAATGACAGAGTATGACGGTGGCTGGGACTATGAAATGCAACTGTTGGGTTTCAATTATCGGATTCCGGATATTCTTTGTGCTTTGGGGCTAAGCCAATTAAGCAGAGCCAAAGAAAACTTGGAAAAGAGGCGGGCGGTTGCCGAAGCTTACAATCTGGGTCTGAAAGACCTCCCTCTCAAGTTGCCGACTGTGGAAGCCGGGGCAAAACATGCTTATCACTTGTATGTGATTAGAACCGCTCACCGAAAAGAACTTTACGAATATCTCAAAAGCAAAGAAATCCACACTCAAGTGCATTACATTCCGGTTCATGAGCAACCGTTCTACATTGGCCGTTACGGGCGGCAAAGTTTTCCAAACTCCGAAGCGCATTATCGCGAGTGTTTAAGCTTGCCCATGTATCCCACGCTGAGTGAAGTTCAGCAGGAACGGGTGATTTGCGAGGTCAAAAACTTCTTTGACAAAAAAAATGGTTGAGAAACTGATTTTGGGTACGGTCCAACTGGGAATGTCTTATGGAGTGAACAACTCCACCGGCATGCCCTCTGAAACTGAAGCAGAAGCTATTTTGAATTCCTGCTGGGAAAAACACTTGCACACTTTGGACACTGCTGAAGCTTACGGTGTAAGCCAGGAAATCCTGGGCCATTACTTCCGAAAGAATCAGGACAGAAGATTCAAAGTGATATCGAAGTTTTCGTTTCTTCCCGGAGAGTCTTCTTCCATCCAAACCGGATTGGAACGTACTTTGGAAACCCTTGGGATTTCTTCTGTGGATGGATATCTTTTTCACAGAGCCCAGGATTTTTTTGACTCCCAAGCGCGAAAAACGGTGGTCGGCTTGAAAAACAAGGGCGCCATAAAACAGATTGGAGTTTCTGTTTACGGTGTGGATGAAGCTGAAAAAATAGTCGAGCTCGGAGGGGCCGACATTATTCAAATGCCCTTCAATCTTCTGGATAATTGGAGTCGGCGGGGAAAAGCCATTACCCAAGCCCAAGCGGCAGGCGTTTCAGTTCATGTCAGATCCGTTTTTCTTCAAGGGTTGTTTTTTAAGCCCACCGAGAGTCTTTCCGCGAAGCTGAAGCCCCTGGCTCCAGCTCTGGAAAGATTAAGAGCTATTGCCAAGCAGGCACAGGTCGAAGTGAATGAAATGGCTCTTCGCTATGCTCTTGGGTTTTCCGAAATAGACAGGGTTTTGATTGGAGTTGAAAAAGAAGCCCAATTGCACAAGAACCTTTCTTGTCTAAAAGGGCCTCTTTCCAAAGAGACAGTCGATGCCATCAATCGAATAGAATTGGAAAACCCGCAGTTGCTGGATCCGAGGTGTTGGTCATGAAAGCTCTGCTGGTGACCCAAGCCCGATACGGTTCAAGCCGTTTTCCCGGCAAGATTTTGAAAAAAATCGGTAACAAAACATTGCTTCAAATCCATTTGGAACGACTCAAGCGCTCCAAGAAAGTTCAACATTTTATGGTGGCAACAACCCAGGAACCGGAAGCTGCTTCCATTGTGGAAATTGCCAGAATGGCGGGCTTTGATACGTACCAAGGGTCTTTGACGGACGTTCTGGATAGGTTTTACCAAGCCGCCAATGGTTTCAACCCGGATGTTGTCATCCGGGTCACCTCTGACTGCCCCCTCAACGATGGGGTGCTGGTTGACGAAATGCTGGAAAAATTTAGTCAGTCCGGGGGCGACTACCTTTCCAACGTGCTGCCCCCGACTTTTCCGGATGGTTTGGATATTGAGTTGATCAAGTTTTCCAGTTTGAAAAAGGCATGGGCTGAAGCCAAGGATCCGGTCGAGCGGGAGCATGTGACTCCCTATATTTATAAAAGGCCAAATCAGTTCTCGATTGCCAATTTTACCTCTGGACGGGATCTGTCCAAATTGCGCCTGACCCTGGATTACCCCGAGGACCTTGCGCTTTTGACGGAATTAATCAGGGTCAATGGAGAGGACAAATCCTGGAGAGATTATGTTCTGGCCTTGGAGAATAATCCTGGGTTAAGACTGCTTAATAGCCAGTTTTCCAGATCCGGTGTGTAGGAGACTCCTATGAAGTACATTACCAACTTTTCAAAATCGGACGAGTACAGAAGGGAAATTCACAACCTGATCCCCGGGGGTGCCCATACTTATTCGAAAGGGGATGATCAGTTTCCGGAAAGAGCTCCGGCGGCAATAGTCTGTGGCAAAGGGGCTCACGTTTGGGATTTGGACGACAATAAATATTTGGATTGTTCCATGGGGCTCACTTCCGTAAGCCTTGGACACGCCTATGAAGCCGTTAATGCTGCTGTTCGAAGAGAGTTGGAAAATGGGGTCAATTTTCAGCGTCCCTCCCATCTTGAGCGGAAAATGGCAGAGACCTTTTTGGGGTTGGTTCCTGAACATCAAATGATCAAGTTCGCCAAAAACGGGTCTACAGTTACCTCAGCAGCCGTTAAATTGGCCCGGGCTTTTACAGGTCGAAAATTGGTGGTGTTTCCCTCTGACCACCCGTTCTACTCCTACGATGATTGGTTTATCGGGAGGACGGTTTGTAACAAAGGAGTGCCGCAAGAGTATCAGGAACTGACACTCACTTTTGTCTCTACTGATCTCTCCACACTTGAAGACCTTTTTGAAAAATACCCGCAACAAATAGCGTGTGTGATTTCCGAGCCTGAAAAAAGCCACATCCATGATCCAACTTACTGCAAGCGCTTGAGCGAAATCTGCAAAAAGAATGGCGCTCTCTACATCATGGATGAAATGATTACTGGATTTAAAACGGCCTTTCCGGGTTCAATCCACAAGTATAGTGGATGCGCCGACTTGGCTACTTGGGGAAAAGGCATTGCAAACGGTTTTTCTTTCTGTGCCCTCACCGGGATAAAAGAAGTTATGGAACTGGGAGGCATCCGCCAAAAGGGCCAGGAAAAAGTTTTCCTGATCTCGAGCACGCATGGAGGAGAGACCATCTCAATGGCTGCTGCTATTGCCACAGCTGAGGAGTTCAAAAAGAACCATGTTGTGGAACACAACCACGAAATCGGGAGATTGTTCAGCGAGCGGGTCAGTGACGCTATTTCCAAAAAACACTTGTCCGATTTGGTGGGGGTTGTAAAAAGCGAGTGGCTCCCCATGCTCACTTTTAAAGATAAAACCGGTGCTGTTTGTCCCGGCATGAGAACCCTTGCGATGCAGGAAATGATAAAAAGGGGAGTTCTCTTCCAAGGCATCTTTGTTCCCAGTTTTTCCCACCAGAAGTCAGATGTTGAATTCTTTGTCGAGGCTCTGGAAGAAACTCTGGATGTTTACGCAATTGCTTTAGAAAAGGGTTTTGCCGGGTTTTTGGTGGGTGAGCCTGCGAAACCCGTATTTAGAAGGTTTTTATAAAATGGTTATCACAATAAATGGGAAACAAATCGGTCAGGGCTGTTCCCCCTACTTGATTGCCGAAATGTCCGGAAACCACAACGGGACACTCCAGTCTGCTTTTGAAATCATCGACAAAGCCAAAGCAGCTGGTGCTGATGCTGTAAAAATTCAAACCTACCGCGCCGATACCATCACGTTGAAATCAGATTTGCCCGACTTTCAAATTACTGACGGGCCATGGGCGGGTAGAACCCTGTATGAATTGTACGAATGGGCTCACACTCCATGGGAATGGACCCGGGAATTGTTTGAGTATGCCAAGAAAAAGGAGATCACTCTCTTTAGTTCCCCTTTTGATCACACAGCCATTGACCTGTTGGAGGAAATGGGAGCCCCGGCTTACAAAATTGCATCTTTCGAAGCGATTGATCTCCCTCTGATCAGTCGTGCCGCCAGCACTGGGAAACCGCTGATTATTTCCACGGGAATGGCCAGCCAAGAGGAAATAGGCGAAGCTGTGACGACCGCCAGAAAGGCCGGCTGTAAGGAATTGGCGCTTCTATTGTGCGTGAGTGCTTATCCCGCTCCAGCCGAGGAATACAATTTGCGTACTTTGGGGGATATGGCGAATCGTTTTGGTGTCGTGGTGGGACTGTCAGATCATTCCTTGGAGAACCACGCAGCCATTGCAGCCGTTTCTTTGGGAGCTTCAATCGTTGAAAAACACCTGACTTTGAATCGTGCAGGAGGTGGTCCCGATGATGGCTTTTCTTTGGAGCCGGCAGAGTTTGCTCAACTCTCTTCCAGTTGCCGTTCTGCTTGGAAATCGCTGGGAAAAGTCACTTACGAAAGAAAAGCCAGTGAACTGGGAAGTGTGAAATTTCGCCGCTCTCTCTACTTTGTGAAAAACCTGAAAAAAGGCGAACCCATCACTCCAGATTCTGTCAGGAGCATTCGCCCGGGGTTTGGGCTTCCCCCAAAATTTCTCAATCAGGTTTTGGGAAGTGTCCTTAAAACCGATGTCACTGCCGGAACTTCCGTCAGCTGGGATAAAATATCGAATTCAAGAACAGAGTCCTGATGCGGTTAGGTTTTGCCACCATTTATTCCTGGCGTCCTCATGTGGAGCATACTTGGTTTTTGGCCAGATTGGCTCAACAAGCAGGCCATGAAACCCGGTTTTTGACTTGTGATGGAAAGCTGCCCACGTGTTACACCCGGGAACTTCGGGACAGGCCAAAGTTTGTCGAGTGCCTGACTTGTCGGTTGGGGAATATCCAGTCTTACACCAATCAGGGCATTAGTCGCTTGAGTGACTTCTTCAGTGAAAGTTCCCGGCCGCAAGAATTAACCCGGGAGTGGAGTTTTTCCAGTGCAAGTACTTTGAAAAGATTTGAATCCCCGGAAGATTATAAAAGCGATGCGTTTCTTAAGCTGGTTGAAAAACTCGAACCCAGTGTCCGTTTGGCCTATTTAGCAACCCGGAAATGGATTGAGAAAGAAAAAATAGAAGCGCTTTGCTTGTTTAATGGCCGAATGGATGTGACTCGTGGAATTTACGAAGCCGCCCAGGCATCGAATATTCCAGTCGTGACTCATGAGCGTTCTTGGTTCGGAGACGGTATCCAGTTGTATCCTCAAGTCCATTGCTTGTCTCTAAAGCCTGTTTGGGAAATGGTGTCGACTTGGGCTAACAAGCCGTTGACCCGAAAACAGGCGCTTGCAGCCGCCCGAACGGGAGCAAAAAGATTTCTCAAAATGAATCTCACCGAGTGGCGTGCTTATCATTTGAATTCTCAATCTGTTTCGTGGCCGCAGTCCGGCCCAGGGCCCAAGGTTCTGATCCTGCCCAGCAGCTCAAATGAAATTTGGGGACACCAGGATTGGAGTTGCCAATGGCCAGACATCTTGTCTGGTTTTGAAGCGGTCTTAGATCGACTTTCGCCCAAGTCTCCGAATGTTGTGTTGAGGTGCCATCCGAATTGGGGCCAAAATATCGGCAAACAGGATGGATCGCACCCAGAGCGGTATTACTCCCAATGGGCTGTTAAAAAAGGCATTCATTGTATTGGCAGTAAAGACAATGTCGACACGCTGGATTTGATAGCCCAAGCAGACATTGTTCTTGTCTCAGTCAGCAGCGCGGCTTTGGAGGCTGGACTTCTTGGAAAACAAATCATTACAGTTTCGCCCTCTAATTATCACACAGCTGGCTTTACGATCAACGCCCACACGAAAGAGAATCTTGAGACAATGGATTCTCTGAAATCCAGAGAAGAAGTCATCCGAAAGACGTTAAGGTTTGTTTACACAGTCTCTTCACGTCTTCCCCAGTATGTGGATCATGTGCGCGCCGAGAACGCTTTTGGATACAAATATTTTGCAGGGGCAGATCCCGCTCGTTTTATGAAGCTCTTTACTGAAAGGAGTTTGCGAGCAGACGATGACCAATTTTGTTCTGGTGAAAAAGAGGAAGATTCTGTCATTCAACTTTTAATGGAAAAAAAATGGAAGGATGTCCTCAACGAAACGACGGCAAATAAAAGGGAAGCACCGGATAGAGTTGTCAGGCGCCCCAGTTATCGCTGGATGGACAAGCTGCGAAGTTTGGCCCCGGTAGGAGATCGGTAAGCATGAGTTCAGCTATTTTTGGAGTTCCATTGAATTGGCTTAGAGATGGAGTCATCCGCTCTTGTTGGAATGGGGTTTCCATTGCGTTAACCAAGTTGATCGGTCCTAAACTGGCTGCTTGGCTGTGCTACTGGACGATTGATTGGGGACCTGAAAATAAGGGCCCGACTTTTCTGTGTTTGTTTAGAGAGTCATTTATCAAGGATATTGAAGAGCTCAGAAAGCGAACGGAACTGAATCTGCCTGTGATCATGGGGGGGTTTACCCGTCTTCAAATGGGCTGGGTGCCTTCAAAAATGCAGATCCAAACCTTCTACCAAAAATACCAAGGGCCCGGGCGGGAATCTGCGATGGATAAGAGCCGGGTTTTTGCAAAGCACTTGATCGAGCTTGTGAACAAGCGAATCAAAATTGATGGCGTTCTCTCTGCGAATTTTGATTACTGGCAGGACAGTGGTTTCAAGGAGATCTGCCGGGAAAGGGGAATCCCCTTTTTAGTGCTATCAAGAGAACACCCGGTCATTCCAAAAATTTGTGATGAAGTAGTAAGCTGGTATTCGAAGGCCGTGTTTGCTTTTGAGGGCACTGCGATTGCGGTTGCGGGAAGCTCCACCAAGATGG